>Ga0079226_10001405_pt1 | contig 18460 bp, 20 predicted proteins | sample Poulit2014_FD_76345 | JGI IMG/M metagenome (GOLD analysis project Ga0079226, IMG submission 76345) | Agricultural soil microbial communities from Georgia to study Nitrogen management - Poultry litter 2014 | ecosystem: Environmental > Terrestrial > Soil > Agricultural land | place: USA: Georgia...
GCAGAGCGTAGTTTGGCGGTGAGAGAGGGATTCGAACCCTCGATACAGTTGCCCGTATAACACCTTAGCAGGGTGCCGCTTTCGACCACTCAGCCATCTCACCTTTTAAGAACTTTTCACTGCTTTTATCGCAACGAGCGGCAAAGCTAATTCATTTTTTTAAGACCAAAAAGTTAAATACTAGCAATTTGTAATTGTTGTTGCAAATTAAGTACTCCATCTTTAAAACCATCATCCGTATCCATCAAATTGCGAACCGTTTGACAAGAATGAATAACGGTTGTATGATCACGACCACCAAAATGATCCCCAATGGTTTTCAGAGAACTTTTAGTAAACATTTTTGCCAGATACATACTCACTTGCCTCGCTTGAACAACCTCACGTTTTCTGGTCTTTGCCAAAAGTTTTTCCGTTTCTACGTTATAATAACCAGATACCAATTCCTGTATAACATCAATAGTTAATTCTTTATTAGAGTTTTCAACAAAAGAACGTAATACATCCTTAGCTAATTCAACATCAATATCTTTCCGATTCAGGGAAGATTGCGCAAGCAGAGATATTAATGCGCCTTCCAATTCACGCACATTTGATCTTATGTTGTAGGCCACATATTTCAATACATCCTGCGTAATATCCATTCCATCCATCTTCTGTTTAAGATCCAGAATTTCCATACGTGTCTCATAATCGGGCATTTGCAAATCTGCACTTAAGCCCCAACGAAAACGACTCAACAACCGAGCTTGAACACCTTCCAAATCACGAGGCGACTTATCCGAAGTAAGAATAAGTTGCTTTCCTGACTGGTGTAAATGATTAAAGATGGTAAAAAAGGCCTCCTGGGTCTTCTTCGCCTTCGAAAAAAACTGTACATCATCAATAATCAATACATCAATGAGCTGATAAAAATGAATAAAATCATTTATTTCATGTTTTCGGGCACTGTCAATAAACTGGTTGATAAATTTCTCCGTACTAACGTATAATACCGATTTATTGGGATGTTCTTTTTTCGTCTCATTTCCAATGGCTTGTGCCAAATGTGTTTTTCCCAAGCCAACCCCGCCATATATTACTAAAGGATTAAAAGAAGTGGATCCGGGCTTCGAAGCAACCGTTTTTCCGGCTCTTCTGGCTACCCTGTTACACTCCCCTTCTATAAATGTATCAAATACATAATTCGGATTCAATTGAGAGTCTATCTGTACTCTTTTTAGCCCCGGAATAACAAAAGGGTTCTTCACAGAAGGGGCATTATTTCCTACCGGTAAAGGTAAATCCATTTTATTGGCCGCACGTGGTCGATGATAACCAGTTGGCATATTTACAGTAACAGGTTTTGATTTTCCGGAGTTGCTTTCCATAACAATCCTATATTCTAAATGTGCATTCTTTCCTAATTCTCGTTTCAATGCTTTGCCAATCAACCCCACATAATGCTCTTCTAAATATTCATAAAAAAACTGACTAGGTACCTGAATGGTCAGTACTTCTCCTTTTAGCTTAATCGGTTTAATAGGTTCAAACCACGTCTTGAAAGGCTGCCATTCAATAATGTCCCTAATTATAGTTAGACACCTTTCCCAAACCTGTACATGTGTTTCGGTCATTTATTGCGTGGTTTTAAAATTATAGTAACCTCTGCCTTCGTTAATAAAACAGAGAACAAAAAATGATAATTCTATCTTTAAATCAGTCTCTGAAATGACTATTTTCAGAAACAAGTGAAAGCGAAATTCAGGATTTTTTTTCAAAAAACAAAATCATTTTTCTTTATTTTTTTTTTTGAAAAAAAAGACTTATTTTAAAGGGAAATAAGGCCTAAATCGCCTTATAATCCTTTGCAGCAAAGGGCTACAGAGATTTCTATATAATAAAATTAGACAATATTATACATAATATTATTTTATAATGTAATATAGTTATTAATAATAAAACCGACTTTCTTTAATCATAATTTAAAGCTTTCAATATACCCCCTTGACAATGAACGATTTCAATTTATTTTTGAAATAAACTTTCTTATTAGTTAAGCAATTTATATCTTTGACTTCTAAAATTAAACGAAAAAATTTTAAAAAATGGCTTTAGAGATAACCGGAAAAGTAAATAAGGTTTTAGAGACGCAAAAAGGAGAAGGAAGAAATGGCCCTTGGCAAAAGGGTGGGTTTATCCTAGAAACAGGTGATCAATTTCCCAAAAGTATTTATTGTATTGTGTGGGGAGATATGATTAGTCAGGTAGAAGCGCTTCAACAAGGAGACGAAATCAAGGCCAGCATCGACATACAAAGTAGAGAATACAACGGCAGATGGTACACCGATGTAAAAGCCTGGAGATTGGAAAAATTGACGGCTCAGCCTGTTACTCCTAATACTTCTACCGAAGGAGATAAACCAACAGAAAATACACCTCCCCCCCCACAACCTCCTACTGAAGGTTCTTCTTCCAATCAAGGTGAAAATACTAATGATGAAGATGATTTACCATTTTAAAAAAAATCATATTCCTAAAACCTCTTTATTTTTTTTAAAATAAAGAGGTTTTTTTTGTACTTTCATCTCAACTTTTCAAAATATGTTTATATGGATTCCGCATCTAGCCTTTTATCAATAAAACATTTAAAAAAATATTATGAAGGTCATAAAGCCGTAGATGATATCAGTTTCGATCTTCAACCCGGAACTATTTTCGGATTGCTCGGACCTAATGGAGCAGGAAAAACCACCCTGATCCGAATGATAACAGGCATTATTTATCCGGATGAAGGAGAAATATTTTTAGAAGATTCCCCTTTCAAACCTCTTCAGGACAATACCCGTATCGGCTACATGCCTGAGGAAAGAGGCTTGTATAAAAAAATGAAAGTCAAGGATCAATTACTCTACTTTACCCGTCTAAAAAGCATAGACAAAAAAACTGCTGAAGAAAAAACAAAATATTGGGCAGATCGGTTTGATTTAACAGATTGGTGGGATAAAAAAGTGGGAGACTTAAGCAAAGGAATGCAACAAAAGGTACAATTTATAACAACCATTGTTCACAATCCTAAACTGCTCATTCTGGATGAACCTTTCTCCGGGCTCGACCCTATCAATACGGATATCATTAAACAGGAAATTTATAACCTTTGCAAAAACGGAACCACCATTATTTTTTCTACCCACCGCATGGAACAAGTAGAAGAAATTTGTGAGCATATCGTTTTAGTCAATAAAGGAGAAAAGTTAATAGACGGAAAAGTAGCTGACATTAAGAATGATTTCAAAAAGAAAGAATTCAGTCTTATCCTGAATCAATCCATAGAAAAAGAAGATCTGGAATCTTCATACTTTATGATAGAATCCGTAAATGAGAATAAACTTATTCTTAAACTGAAAGAAGGGATTCAAAACAATGAGTTACTTCAACATTTTATACAAAAGGGTTACACCATCCAATCCTTCAATGAAATCTTGCCATCATTAAATGATGTTTTTATAGAAATTGTTCAAAATTAATCTCTTCCTATGAATAAAAACTGGCTCATTATACAAAGAGAATATTTATCCAGAGTAAAGAAAAAATCTTTTATTTTACTTACTCTGCTCATTCCATTAATTATCATAGGGTTTATTTCCTTGGAAGTTTTTTTTATTTCCGGTGGCACAAACGACAATAAAAATATTGCTGTCATAGATGAAAGTGGCTTCTTTGAACAAGCTCTCCAAAAAACAGAAGATTTACAATTTACTTTTCTTGTAGGCACTCCCATCCAAAAGGAAAAAGACTCTTATCAAAAAGAAGGCTTTGATGGCTTACTTTATATTCCAAAAATAGATATTCAACATCCCTCCGGATTCACTTATTATTCTGAACATCAATTAGGATTAAACAGCTATTTATATCTCACTGGTCAAATAAATAATATTATCAAAAACAAACGAATGGTTTTAGCCGGTATAGACAAAAAGAAACTTGACCAAATGGAGGCCGATATTTCTCTAACACAAGTTACTTCATCAAATAAAACTGCGGGACATGCACAGTATATCACCTTTGCTTCTTCTGCTATCGGTTACATCTCCGGCTTTCTCATCTATTTCGCCCTTATCCTATTCGGCACCATGGTTCTCAGAGGAGTAGCCGAAGAAAAGACAAATCGAATTTCTGAAATCATGATATCCTCTGTAAAACCTACCCAACTCATGACGGGCAAAATCATAGGCATAGGTGCGGTAGGACTAACCCAATTCATCATCTGGATTATCTTGGCCATCATCGGCATATATTTCTTCGGAAACTTCTCACAACAACTGATGAGTAACATGAGCCCGATGGGGGGAGCTCAAGAAAGTGGACAAGTATTGATCATTCTTCAACAATTGAAAGGACTAATAGCGGCTTTACCGGTTGTAGAAATCGTATTATGCTTCCTGTTCTACTTTTTCGGTGGTTACCTCCTGTATGCTGCTTTATATGCAGCTGTAGGCTCAGCAGTAGATCAGGAAATGACAGAATCGCAATCTCTTACCCTCCCGATTACCATGCCCATCATCATCTCTTTCTTCATCATGTTTGGCGCCATTCAAAACCCCAACAGCACGCTGGCCGTTGTATGCAGTATTTTCCCTCTATCCTCTCCCATTGTGATGATGGCAAGAATTCCATATGGTATTCCTGCATGGCAACTTATTTTGTCTATCCTATTACTTATTGCCACAATTTGGTTAACAATACGTATCGCAGGAAAAATATACAGAACAGGAATATTACTCTATGGGAAAAAGGTCACCATCAAAGAAATGACAAAGTGGCTCTTCAGAAAATCTTAGTCTCCAATATAATTCAACGAAAAAAGACCTCACTCGTAAAAGGAGGCCTAAATATATTATAAAATGAAAATCACTTATTACTTAGCAGCAGCAAGCCCATTTACATGCTTCGTCAGTTTGCTCTTTAAGTTAGCAGCTTTATTACGATGAAGAATGCCACGTTTGCGCAACTTATCAATCATAGAAACAGTTTGCGGTAATTTCTCTGAAGCTTCTTTATGATCAGTTATTTTTTTCAAATCACGAATAGCATTACGAGTCGTTTTACCGTAATAACGATTCTTTTCGTTTCTCTTTATCGCTTGACGAGCGTGTTTTTTAGTTGCAGAATGATTAGCCATAACAATTTCTAAATTTGGGCAGCAAAGGTACTATCTTTTATTAAATGTTACAAACTTTTTCTATTTTTATGGAATATTCATGTATTTATGTGTTTGTAAAGAAATACTCCATTCCGGGTTTTCTTTCACATAATCAATGATTAAAGGCATCATACGATCCGCTTTACTCCATTCCGGTTGCAAAAATAATCGACAATTTTCCGGCACTTTCCCGGCATATTTTTCAGCCCAAGCAAAATCGCTTTTATGAAAAATGACTACTTTTAATTCATCTGCCAAATCACAGACTTCCGTCAATGGTGCTTTAAATTTTTTGGGAGACAAACAGATCCAATTAATATCTCCTCTGAGCGGATGCGCCCCGGAGGTCTCTATATGCGTTTTAAAACCTCTTGCATGTAATTCACTGCATAAATAGTCCAAGTTATGCATACAAGGCTCTCCTCCGGTAATCACCACAAATTTAGAGGGTTGACGAGCCGCATTTTTCACAATTTCATCTACCGGCACAACCGGATAATCACTTTCTTCCCAGCTTTCCTTAACATCACACCAAACACACCCCACATCACAGCCTGCCAGACGAATAAAATATGCCGCTTGTCCGGTAAACGCGCCTTCTCCCTGTATGGTATAAAAGGCTTCCATCAAGGGCAACTTCACCCCCTCTGCCACTGATTCTCTAACATTTTCTGCCGTTTTCATCACTAAATTGCCCTTTATTCTTTTAATTCATTCCGGCCTTAGGTGCAGCGGCAGCGTTAAATGTATTTTTCAGCAAAGAAGCCCTAGTCATAGGTCCTACGCCACCGGGAACCGGTGTAATATAACTACATTTTGGAGCTACCTCATCAAATTTCACATCACCAGCTAACCGATATCCTCTCTTTCTGGTATCGTCAGGTACGCGGGTAATGCCTACATCAATAACTACAGCGCCTTCTTTCACCATATCTGCGGTAACAAATTCAGGTTTTCCCAATGCAGCCACAATAATATCTGCCTCAGCACACAATTTTTTCAAATCTTTTGTACGAGAATGACATAAAGTCACAGTACAATTTCCATAAGCAGTATTTCTGCTTAATAAAATGCTCATAGGCGTCCCCACAATAGCACTTCTACCAAGAATCACCGCCCGCTTTCCTGAAGTTTCAATATTATAATGCTCCAGCATAAGCATAATTCCATAAGGAGTGGCAGGAATAAAAGAGGGCATTCCATTCACTAACTTTCCCATACTGATAGGATGAAAACCATCTACATCTTTTGCCGGATCGATGGTATTGATTACATTTTCATTAGAAATATGCTCCGGCAAAGGCAGTTGTACCAAAATACCATCAATATCTGCATTCTCATTTAATTGTGTAATCTGATCTAAAAGATGTTTCTCCGTAATTTTATTATCAAAACGAAGTAATGTGGAATCAAAACCTACCTCTTCACAATCTTTGACTTTTGAAGCCACATAAGTTTCACTTGCGCCATCATTTCCAACTAATATAGCAGCAAGGTGTGGTTTCTTCTCTCCTTTTTGAATTCTTTCTTCTACAGCTTCTTTAAGTTGTTCCTTTACGGCTTTAGCGACGAGTTTACCATTTATTTTTTCCATGAAACAAAGGTACTAAAGTTTTAATGCAAAATTAGTACTTTGCAGCCGCATCTATAGATTGTAATACAATCTTTTTGTAGGAGAAGACTTCTTATAATGTACTTGTCTTTCAAAAAGACATTGCAGATGCAATATTTTTAACATCATTCATACAAAATAAAGAGAAAACTCAAACCATGAAACACTTACCTGTAAATCCTGAATTATATAAAAAAAACCGACAACGTTTTGTCCATGAACTGGTGCCGCAATCAATAGCTATTTTTAATTCCAATGACGAATTAAACGCCAACGGCGATGCGCTCTACCCGTTTGAACAAAATGCCGATTTGAAATGGTTAACAGGAATAGAACAAGAAGATACGATGCTCGTACTTTTCCCGGATAATCCGGATCAAAAACACAGAGAAATTCTTGTTTTAGTAAGACCCAATGAATTAAAAGAGAAATGGGATGGACATCGGCATACAGCAAAAGAAGGTACAGAAATAAGTGGGATTAAAAAGGTGATCTGGCTGGATGAATTCCCTGCTTTTTTACAGAAATGGATGCATGAGGCAAGCCATGTTTATTTAAATTCTAATGAAAATGATAAACGTCCTGCCACGCCATTAACCAGAGATTATCGTTTTGCCCATAAGCTTCAAAAAGAATATCCCTTACATAGTTACAAACGCGCGGCTCCGATTCTAAAAAAGCTTAGATCGGTAAAAACAGCAGAAGAAGTGGAGGTTATGAAAACAGCAATAAACATTACCGACAAAGCATTCAGAAGAATTTTAGGATTTATCAGACCGGGGGTTTATGAATATGAAATTCAGGCAGAAGTAACACATGAATTTCTGAGAAACAGAGCTTCGGAGAAGGATATGCCTCAATTTTTGCCAGTGGAGATAGTGCACGCACGCTTCATTATGTAGAAAACAATCAGGAATGTAAAGATGGAACACTTATTTTAATGGACTTTGGGGCAAGATACGGATATTATAATGCCGATCTCAGTCGTACGATTCCGGTCAATGGAAAATTCACCAAACGTCAGCGAGAAGTGTATGATGCCTGCCTTCGTCTCCATAAATACGCCAATTCTATTTTAAAACCGGGTATTACAATCAATGAATACCATCATCTTGTAAGTGTAGAAGCAGGTAAAGAATTTATAAAATTAGGCATATTGACCGAAGCGGATATCAAGAATCAAAACCCGGACCAACCGGCTTATAGAAAATATTTATATCATGGTATTTCCCATCATTTAGGTATAGATGTTCATGATTTAGGGCCATCTTACGACCAGCCAATACCGGAAGATGCAGTCATGACCATAGAGCCGGGGATATACATAGAAGAGGAACAAATCGGAATCCGAATCGAAAATAATTATTGGATTAGAAAAGACGGGAATATTGACCTCATGGCACAAATACCGATTGAAGCTGACGACATAGAAGCCTTCATGAATGATTAAAATTATGAAACAGATACCTAATTTTTTAACACTTGGAAATTTATTTTGTGGTGTGTTAGCCATTTTATTTACGTTACACACTCCCGTATTTATTTCTAATATCAATGGACAGGATTTTCTTGTACAAACGCCTCCGGAAATTTATTGGGCTTCTATCTTCATAGGAATAGCCGCAATCTGTGATTTTCTGGATGGTTTTGCAGCAAGATTATTAGGAGTCAATTCTCCAATGGGAGAACAACTGGATTCCTTAGCGGATTTGGTTACTTTTGGGGTAGCTCCCGGAATGATTTTATATCATTTTTTAAGTATCGCCTATATGGAACAGCCCAATGCTATGGAAATCAGTCTATTGGCTGTTCTGCCCGCATTACTATTGCCTTGTTTCACTGCTTATAGACTGGCACGGTTCAATACCTATCAGGCGCAATCCAGTTCTTTTACCGGCATTCCGGCGCCGGCTGTAGGTATCCTAATCGCTTCTTTTCCGCTTGTGAAATTTTATGAACAAGTTCCATTTTCTCACTGGTTAAGTTTTTCATGGTTGCTATATCTCATTCTGGCATTATGTTGTTTTCTGATGGTTTCCAATATTCCATTTTTTAGTTTTAAAGTAAAAAACCTTTCGTGGAAAGACAATATTTTAAGATATATCTTAGTCTGCTTAACCCTTATCAGTATCCCATTTCTGCAATGGGTAAGCATTGCTTTCTGCATCTTTTTATATATTATTTTATCTCTTGGTAAATTTTGCTTCGCTCCAAACCTTAAAGATTTAGAAAAATAATGTAGGTTTGCCACAAATTAAACCGGAATGACTTACACTGCTTTAATCAACGTAATGCCCCTCAAAGAATTATTAGATCCTCAAGGGAAAGCTGTGCAAAACAGTTTTGATAATTTAGAACTAAATAACATTGATAATGTGCGGATTGGAAAACACATTACATTGGAAGTAGAAGCTGACAGCAAAGCTAAAGCTAAAGAAACAGCTGAAGATGCCTGTAAAAAATTATTAGCTAATCCAGTGATGGAATACTTTGAGATTACCATTTCTGAAGATTAATTGAATCTCATGGGTAAGTTATTTCTCATACCCACGCCTATTGGAAATTTGGCTGACTTTACTTTCAGAGCGGTAGATATCCTCAAAGAAGTAGATGCGGTCTTAGCCGAGGACACCCGTACCTCTTCAATATTATTGAAACATTACCATATTGAAAAGCCACTTTCTGCTTTTCATCAACATAATGAACATCGTATAACAGATGGTCTGGTACAAAGAATAAAAGCCGGAGAATCTATGGCACTCCTTACAGACGCCGGCACACCGGGAGTTTCCGATCCGGGATTCCTGCTTGTTCGAGCCTGTATCCAGGAAGAGATCTCTATCGAATGCCTGCCGGGAGCTACGGCTTTTGTTCCGGCACTGGTCAATAGTGGCATTCCAATGAACAGCTTCGTCTTTGAAGGTTTTTTACCACATAAAAAAGGCCGAAATAAACGCCTGCTAAAACTTCGGCAAGAAGAAAGAACCCTTATTTTTTATGAATCTCCACAGCGACTTGTAAAAACATTGGCACAATTTATTGACACTTTCGGATCCAATAGAGCTTGCTGTGTAAGTAGAGAATTAACTAAAATACACGAAGAAAATAAAAGAGGCTCCCTGCAAGAAGTTCATGACTATTTTACTGCTAAAAAAGTCAAAGGGGAAATTGTGATTATCGTAGAAGGAAAAAACTAATCCTTTTACAAGCTCTCCTTCGAAAGGCTAGGATTCGACAAATTTAGTATTTCAAGAAAATATTCCTTTATGAAAGCATCCTGCCTCTAGCCTCTATATAAAGGGAGACAGGAATTTTATCTTTAGCTAAATACATCTTTGATTTTATCAAAGAAATTTCTTTCTGATTTTCCGGGATTTGGTTTAAAGTTTTCTGAACCGTTCAAGACCTCGATGGCCTCTTTTTCTTCTGCGCTCAGATGTTGAGGAGTCCACACATTCACCCTAATCAATTGATCCCCTTTTCCATACTGTTGTACTGCAGGAAATCCTTTCCCTTTCAATCGAAAGATTTTTCCACCCTGTGTACCTGCTGGAATAGTAATTTTTGCCTGCCCATCAATGGTAGGAACTTCCACTTTATTACCGAATATGGCATCCGGTATAGAGATATGCAAGTCATAAGCCACATTTTTCCCTTCCCGTTGCAATTCAGGATGTTTTTCCTCTTCTACCAATACGATAAGGTCGCCATTAGCGCCACCGCGCTCACCGGCATTCCCTTTACCTGCCAAGCTCAACTGCATTCCTTCTTCCACGCCGGCAGGAATCTCAATGGATACCGTCTCCTCTCCATAAGTACGCCCGGAACCGTGACAATTGTTACACTTTGCGGTAACAATAGAACCCTGACCATTACAGGTAGGACAGGTTGTCACAGTTTGCATTTGACCAAGAAATGTTTGGGACACCTTACTCACTTGTCCGGATCCACCACAAGTCCCACATGTTTGAAAAGAAGATTTATCTTTTGCTCCATTTCCACCACATTGCGCACAAGTAGAATATTTTTTTACTTTTATCTTTTTAGTTGTTCCATGAGCAATTTCTTTAAAATTCATTTTAATGCGTACCCTCAAATTTGTTCCTTTAACGCCTCTGGAACGCTGACGACCGCCTCTGGCACCTCCGGCACCAGCACCTCCACCAAAAAAACTGCTAAAGATATCCTCGCCTCCAAAAATATCACCAAAATTTGAAAAGATGTCATCCATTCCCATGCCGCCGGCTCCGCCATATCCACCGGCACCTTGCATACCGGCATGTCCAAAGCGATCATACTTTGCCTTTTTATCCGGATGGCTCAACACCTCATAAGCTTCGGCTGCTTCTTTAAACTTTTCTTCGGCTTCTTTATCTCCCGGATTTCTATCCGGATGGTACTTCATTGCCACCTTTCGATAAGCCTTCTTAATTTCTGTCTGATTGGCACCTTTCGACACCTCTAAGACTTCATAAAAATCTCTCTTTGTCATGCTTCAATGTTTTTGCCTCATTTACCAACTACAACCTTGGCATGTCTAATTAATTTGTCGTTGAGATAATATCCCTTTTGAACATCATCGATTACTTTCCCTTTTAGCTCTTCAGAAGGTGCAGGAACTTCAGCAATGGCTTCTTGTAATTCCGGATCATAATCCTGATTTACGCTATCCATTTCCTTTAGTCCTCGACTGGTCAATTTCTTTCTAAGTTTATCAAAAATTAAAAAAGCGCCTTCTTTTACCGAAACTAAATCTTCCGATTTTTCTATTTCAACAGATGCCCGGTCGGCATCATCAAGCACTTCTAACATGGCTAAAAGTAGTCCTTTCTCAGCCGTTTGAATCAATTCAACTTTTTCTTTGGCAGTACGCTTACGATAATTGTCAAACTCTGCAGCCAAACGTAGATATTTATCTCTCAGTTCCTCTAATTCATCTACTTCTTCAACTTCTTCTTCCTCTTCTTCCGCTGGTTCAGTCTCTTGTTCTTCGTCCTGCTCATCATTCAGCACATCTTCCATTTCCTCATTCTGCGCATTTTCATTTGTCAATTCTTCTTGCGCACTATTTTTATTCTTTTTCATCCAATTAGTTTTAATATTAAACATCAACTTACCTGCTTTAGTTCGACAGGCATTATAGCTTAATTTTGATACAATCAGCCATAAATAGGCAATTTTATTGCCAATATATGCTTTCAAGACAAAATGACAGTAAATGTATGTAGTAGTAAAAAAAAGAGAGACTTATTGTTTCACGACATTAAACTTTCCGGATTCGACCAATCGTCCTTTTTTATCCCGAAGTTGATAGATATAAATGCCACTGTAGTATGAACGTAAATTTATACTTTTCTTATCATGGAAATTAGAAACTTTATCTATTGCCTTTCCAAGAAAGTTATATATTTTGATTTCATAATTTTTAGTGTATGATTTCTTTTTCAATTCAAAAGTAATTCTATGTGTAGCTGGAATAGGATAAACTTTAAGTACCTTTTCATCTTTCTTATTATCTTTCTGTTGGAAAGTACTCATTTTAGCGTTGTAGGATTCAACACCAAAATCAAATCTATCCTGAGCACTCAAAGTAAGTGTCGTAGAAAAGAACAATAATATAATAAACGTAAGCCTTATTTTCATGGCAAATTATCTAACAGTTTTTCTCAATAGTTGGGTTTATTTATTCAAATCCATTTTACAACAATAGAATAAAAGCAAAGTTAGGAACTACAGCTTTATAAATATGATTTTTAAATCTGTTTTATTCAAAGTTTAACATTTTGCACCATAAATAGCACAAAACAGTTGTTCCTTTAACCCATTTATTGTAAATATATGAATAATTCTCTTAAATTAACGAATTATAGCATGTTATTTTTACAATTCTTTTTATTCTTAAGTAAAGGACAAAAGAAAAGCACTCTTCAAAAAGAGTGCCGAATCATAAAATATTTTATAGGAATCAGATCTTTACAGATTCTTCTAAACTAGGATCTGTTAATATTCTACCGCAATTTTCACACGCAATAATTTTTTTTCTCTGACGGATTTCTGCTTGCACCTGAGGCGGAACAGCATTAAAGCAACCGCCGCAAGATTCTCTCTCGATACTTACGATAGCTAATCCGTTTCTGTAAGTACGACGAATCTTATCATAAGCAAGCAACAAACGATCCTCTACTTTCTTTTTAGCTTTCTCTGAACGATCTTCCAGCTTTTTCTCTTCCTCAGCAGTTTCAGAAATAATTTTTTCTAATTCTACCTTTTTTACTTTCAAATCTTCTTTGCGCGCCTTTAAAGATTTTTGAGTTTGTTTCTTCTTTTCTTCTTTCTGCTTAATCTTTACCTCAGCATCTCTAATCTGTTTTTTAGAATATTGAATCTCCAGCTCCTGATGTTCCACCTCTTTGGAGATGGCTTCAAACTCACGATTATTCTTTACATTATCCTGCTGGGTTTCATACTTTTTGATGAGTGCCTCAGAATCTTTAATAGCCTGCTTTTTTTCAACAATAAAGTTTTCTACGCCTTGAATCTCCGCTTCAATATTTGTCTTACGGGTATTCAAGCCTTCAATATCATCTTCTAAGTCATTCACTTCCATGGGCAGCTCTCCACGAAGGATTGCTATTTCATCTAATTTAGAATCAATTTTTTGAAGCTTTAATAAAGCTACAATCTTGTCTTCTACGGAAAATTCCTTTGATTTTGCTTTCGCCATAGCTTAATGCAAATAGTTTATTGGATTCGTACGAATATTCGATTTCAGAGGGGCAAAGGTAGGAAATTTTTCTTGTATTATTCTATTAAAAATTTCCACCGTAAACTGTTCGCTTTCAAAGTGTCCTATATCTGCAATAACAATTTGATTATCAGCATCAAAGAATTCATGATATTTAAAATCAGCTGTAATAAACAGATCTGCCCCGGCGCCAATGGCCTTTTTTAATAAAAAACTTCCGGCGCCACCACAAACAGCTACTTTTTTCACTTTTTTCCCACGCAGTGGAGTATAGCGAATCCCCCCGGCTTTCATTTTCATTTTGATTTTTTGTAAAAAGTCCATTTCCTCCATCGGATTTTCCAATACTCCCATCATTCCACTACCCACTTGATCATAGGTATTCTCTAATTGTAAGATATCATAAGCCACTTCTTCATAAGGATGTGCCTGTTTCAGCGCCGTAATTATTCTATCTTTTTTAATGGCAGGGAAAATCACTTCTATTTTCGTCTCCTGTTCTACATGTCGTTTCCCCTTTTCCCCAACATAAGGATGCGTACCGGCTCCGGCTTTAAAAGACCCTTCTCCTTTTACACTAAATCCGGATTCGCTATAATTCCCAATATGACCGGCTCCGGCTTCAAAAAGAGATGATTTCACCTGCTCCGCCTTCTCATGTGGCACGAAAGTATATAACTTATTCAGCAAACCTTTTTTAGGAGAAAGTATCTTTCGGTTATGAATACCTAATCGGTCACAAATCATGGCATTAACCCCCATTTTTACATTATCCAGATTAGTATGAGCCGCATAGATAGCAATATCATTTTTTATGGCCTTAATGACGGTACGTTCAACATAATTCTTTCCATTCAGCTTCTTCAGCCCTCCAAAAACAATGGGATGATGGGCAATAATAAGATTACAGCCCCGTTCAATCGCTTCTTCCACTACCGGCTCTGTAGCATCCAGCGTCAGCAACACATTTTTCACTTCCCAATCTGAATCTCCGGTTAAAAGCCCCGCATTATCATAGGATTCCTGATAAGAAAGTGGAGCAAATTGTTCGATAGTACGAATAATCTCACGTATTTTCATTCTTCAATATTTAGTCATCTACAAAGAATACAAAAATATTAATTTCTGATTACCTAACCTTAGATACTTTTACCCCATGGATTATACCTTTGTCAAAATAAATTAATCATTAAATGAATATTCTCCCCTGATAGAATCTCATTATTTGAAAACATCCCCAAAAAACACTACATTGTACTATGCTTTCATCCACAATTAAAAAATCATTTCTATTTCTATCGCTTTTAAGTATTTCTATATTTTCCAGTGCTCAGCAAACTATTCAAGGGAAAGTGACTAATGCTGCAACCGGAGAGCCGCTATATTCCGTTGTCGTTATCAATAAAAAAAATGGCAATATTACCTATACAGATACGCTTGGGCTTTATCGAATTACTTTAAAAAAAGGAGATTCTTTAACTTGTCACCACTTTGGATTCCACACAAAGAGATATAAAATAGCGCCATCTCAAAATCATATCATTCAAAATGTCGCCCTAGTTCCTAAAACAAACCGGCTCCATACACTTGAGGTACAAGGAAAGACAAAATATGAGATAGATTCTCTGAAACGGATTCAAACTTTTCGTCATTATCTCAATCTCGCTCCACCGCAATTCATTGATAAAAATGCGCATTACGACGGCGGTTTTGGTTTGGTTTTTCACCCCTTCACCTATTTTTCAAAAGAAGCAAAAAGAAAACGCCGGTTCAAAAAAATGTTTCAACAACATGAAAAACAAGCCTATATCAATTCCAGATATACCCGTCAATTGGTGCATAAGACCACCGATTTGCAAGGTGACTCTCTGACCAAATTTATGAATAAATTCAGGCCTTCTTACCGATTTACAAGGAAGGCAAAAGATCTGGAATTTCAATCATGGATTCTGAAACATTATAAAAAATGGATTCGGTAAACTTGATGACTTTATCCTATAATTTTCTAAAATACAACCGCACTCAAAAAATATAACTTCTCCAATATCACAACCACTTTCAACAATTTTTACGGAAATTTGTCAATGATGTTACGCTATTTAATCGTGATTCAAAACAAATACAATGAATAATAACTATCGCACTTATATCGAAAAAATGCAGCAAATAGCAGACATTCGCAATGCCGCTGCCGTACTCAATTGGGATGAAGAGACCAATTTACCGGAAAAAGGAGCTGCTTTTCGTGGAAAACAATTAGCTACGCTATCGACCCTGGCTCACGATTGTTTCGCAGATAAAGAATTAGGTACCCTATTACAAAAACTATCAACAGATACAACATTAAACGAAGTACAAAAAAGGAATATTTCAAAAACCCTAGAAGATTATCAAAAAAACAAAAAATATTCGTCCAAATTTGTCCATCAACTATCAGTTGCTTCGTCGAGAAGCTATCATGCGTGGATTAAAGCCAGAAAAGAGAATAATTTTGCACTTTACCAACCCGCACTAGAAGAGATGATCTCCTTAAAACAGCAAGAAGCAGAGCTTTTGGGATATACTAGCCACCCCTATGATGCCCTATTGGATGATTTTGAAAAAGGAGCTACCGTAAAAATGCTCGATCGGCTTTTTGACCAGGTCAAAACCGGTCTGCAACCTTTTATAGATAAAATATTAAGTCAACTTCCTTTAGATAATCGCCTATTACACCAGCATTTTGACAAAAACATGCAATGGGAATTCAGTCTGTCGCTGCTTCAGGCCATGGGATTCGATTTCAAAGCAGGACGACAAGATCTTTCAGAACATCCTTTCACAACCAGTTTCAATGCACAAGACGTACGTGTTACAACCCGCATAGATGAAAATGACTTTGCCTTTATTACCTGGAGCAGTATTCACGAAGGTGGACATGCATTATACGAACAAGGTTTACCTGCCGATCAGTATGGGCTTCCGGCAGGAGAAGCAACTTCTTTATCTATACATGAATCACAATCCCGATTATGGGAAAATAACATAGGAAGAGGTCGGTCCTTTTGGAAGTACTTTTATCCTCAGTTACAAAAGAGATTTCCGGAACAACTCAAAGATAACACACTGCAGGCTTTCTATCAAAGCATGAATAAAATCCAGACGACACCTATTCGAACAGAATCCGATGAACTCACCTACCATTTTCATATTCTTATCCGCTACGAGATAGAAAAAGGACTGCTCTCCGGAGATATTTCTGTTCATAACCTGAAAGAAGCCTGGAATGCAGCTTATAAAAAATATCTGGGCATTGACATTCAAGACGACAAAAGCGGCGTTCTGCAAGATATTCATTGGTGTCACGGTGGTTTTGGGTATTTTCCAACCTATTCACTAGGCAGTTTTTATGCAGCGCAATTTTATCAGACAGCTATACAACAAATTCCTGATTTAGAAAGAGAAATTGCTCAGGGAAATTTTGACAAAATCCTCCATTGGCTAAGAACCAATATCCATCAATATGGAAGTCTGTATAAATCGGAAGAGTTGTGTAAACGAGTGACCGGAACAACACTCGATTTTAATTTCTTCATGAATTACGCTCAGAAAAAATATGGAGAAATTTATCAATTGTAAATCAAAAGAGAATATCCTAATTTTGCTCAATAAAACTTCTAAAAATGAAAAAAACACTCCTTCTGCTTCCACTCTTGGTATTACTTTTACAAGTAGTTTCTTCCTCCGTTCAGGCACAAACAGAAAAAGGGAATATGATGGTAGGCATGCAAGTAGCTAATATTGGCGGCACTTTTCAAGATGGTGGCAATACTTTCAATCTTAACCTAACGCCTTCTGCCGCTTACTTCGTTAGAAATAATTTAGCCATTGGCGGCATGCTCGATCTTGGTTTAGCTACTCAAAACAAACTGACCACTTTCTCCTATGGCATTGGCCCCTGGGCACGCTATTATTTTACTACACCTCAAGAGATGGACTTTTCTTCCCATGCTGCTTTCTTTATTGATGGCTTTGTCGGTCTTCAGGGTGTTTCTCACGAAAATGGAGGAAATACTAATGGCCTGGGTATAAAAGTAGGACCGGGTATTTCTTATTTTATTAGCTCTATGGTATCCTTGGATGCCTCCGTTAATTATAACCTCATTCTTGGTTTTGGAAATACAGCAACAGTGAATAAGATCGGTTTAAATATTGGTTTTCAAGTATTCCTACCCGCATTCAGCCTGAAAGAAAAATTTCAGAACGAGGGATTCTAGTCCAACGAAGACAACGCACACATGCTATTACAACTAGACATAAAGAATTACGCCATCATTCAATCTGTTTCTGTTTCTTTTTCAGACAATCTGAACGTCATTACAGGAGAAACAGGAGCAGGAAAATCGATTCTCTTAAGTGCTTTGTCGCTTATTCTGGGTGTAAGAGCCGGCAAAGGCACGTTAAAGGACAAAAAAAACAAAGTCATTATAGAAGGCACATTTAGTCTTCCTCATCAAGAAGGAATCAGACAATTCTTTACGACCCATGAACTGGATTATGCCGAAGAAACTATCCTCAGAAGAGAAATTAATCCTTCCGGAAAATCCAGAGCTTTCATTAATGATACTCCGGTCAATCTAAAACAACTTGCTACCTTTGCATCTTTTCTGGTTGACCTACATCAACAATTTGACACCCTACAACTGGGACAATCTCAATATCAGCTCCAGCTTTTGGACTTGCTTTCCGGACAAAAAGAACAGTTGGAGAACTATCAACAGCAATTTAAAAAATATACCTCTTACAAAACTCATTATCAATCTTTGACAGAACAGGTTGCAGAAAGCACCAAAGAACGGGATTATCTCCAATTTCTACTGGAAGAACTGGAAGAAGCTGATTTTAAAGAAGAAGAATTAGAGGAACTCAATCAAGAACTCCA
>Ga0079226_10001406_pt1 | contig 18457 bp, 17 predicted proteins | sample Poulit2014_FD_76345 | JGI IMG/M metagenome (GOLD analysis project Ga0079226, IMG submission 76345) | Agricultural soil microbial communities from Georgia to study Nitrogen management - Poultry litter 2014 | ecosystem: Environmental > Terrestrial > Soil > Agricultural land | place: USA: Georgia...
AAACCTCACCAGATACTCTACAAATCAAATTAGAAGAAGACTTACAAAAAATGAGTAAGTATCTTAAACAGATTCAAGCTATTAACGATTTTCTGCTACAAGCCATGCGCAAAGCGTCGTAAGAAGATCGTTGTACTTTCTGATTACTGGATTGGCAAAATAGTATCAGAAAATCTGCTTAAAATTTTCTGAATTAAACGCCCCTTTAAACAAACAATCACAAATAAATAAACAAACATAAAAAAATCCCCATCAGATGATCTGTTGGGGATTTTTGATTTCTCCGATTATGCTCTAATGCCGTCCATTACCGACACTTATCAAATACAGAGATATGAAAACTAATCGTTTGAACGAACACGCATGTGCGGGAATAACAACACATCACGAATTGATGGCGCATCTGTGAAGATCATCACCAAACGATCAATCCCGATTCCTTCACCAGCTGTTGGTGGCATACCATACTCAAGTGCTGTGACAAATTCTTTATCATAATGCATCGCTTCATCATCTCCAGAATCCTTATCGGCAACTTGCGCCACAAAACGATCATGTTGATCTTCGGCATCATTAAGCTCCGAATAGCCATTACCCACTTCACGTCCACCAATAAAGTATTCAAAACGATCAGTAATTAATGGATTTTCATCATTTTTACGAGCAAGTGGCGAAACTGCTAATGGATAGCCCGTGATAAATGTGGGTTGCAATAGACTCTCTTCTACTTTCTCATCAAAGATTTCCATGAGGATTTTGCCCCAGCAGTCATTCTCTTTATCGTATTTGATATGGAAATGATCCGCTAATGCCGCAACTCCTTCGCGCGTATCAAGATCATAATCTTTGGCTTCTACACAATGTTTCATGATCGACTCTTGAACCGTCATGCGCTCTGCTGGTTTACTAAAATCAATGGTATAACCTTGATAGGCAACTTCAGGATTGCCATCATTCACGTTTAATGCAATTTCTCGCATCATCGCATCGGTCATATCCATCATATCTTTGTAATCCGCGTATGCCCAATACCATTCCATCATGGTAAATTCTGGATTATGGCGCGTTGAAACACCTTCATTACGGAAGTTGCGGTTAATCTCATAAACACGCTCCATACCGCCGACAACGAGACGTTTCAAATAAAGCTCTGGTGCAATACGAAGATAAAACTCCATATCAAGTGCATTATGATGTGTTACAAATGGTTTTGCATTCGCCCCACCTGGAATTGAGTGCATCATCGGCGTTTCTACTTCCTCAAAACGACGCGCATCCATAAAGGTACGAATCGTGCGAAGAATTAAATTACGCTTGCGGAAGGTTTCACGAGATTCTTGATTCATAATCAAATCAAGATAACGCTGACGATAACGCGCTTCCACATCTGTTAAGCCGTGGAACTTATCCGGCAATGGACGTAATGATTTTGTGAGCAATGTTAATGTGTTCGCGCGAACAGTAAGTTCACCTTTGTCAGAACGAGAAACTTCTCCTTCCACAGCAATGATATCGCCCACATCCCATGTAGTGAAATCATCAAATGCTTCTTGTCCGATTAAACCAATGTTCACGAAAATTTGAATATCACCCGTCTGATCGCGAAGACTTGCAAACCCACCTTTACCAAAGAGACGCTTGGCAACGATACGACCTGCCATCTTCACAATCTTTCCCTTTTCCTTCAGTGCATCACGATCAAGACCTTCCATCTGTTTATGGAGTTCCTTTGCATCAGTGTCTTTTCTAAAGTTATTAGGAAATGCTACCGTCTTCTCTTCACGAATCTTCGCAAGTTTTTCACGGCGCTCTGTAATAAGATGATTTTCAGTTTGATCGTGATCGTTCACTACAGTCTCTTTTGTCATTATGTTTTCTACTTCAAATAATGGTAAACATATTTTAGAGCATTTATTTATCGAAGAATAATACCGGCATCTATTCTTAAAAAACATGCCAACATCAACACTTCAAACGCCCTACCCCAATGTTTTATTAGATTCTAAAATTGTGCAGAACTGCCAATTTTAGAATCTAATAAAATCATAAAATCCCGAGAATTGCTTCCCGAGATTTCCTTCGCAAAATAGCGAATTAATCAACCGACTATTATCCACTATTTCACACTAAATTACTTCAAATACCGAAATTAATTTTTCTCAAAATCCCATTTTATCGCTAAAAAAGAATTTTTATGCGTTCAATCAACGATTACGGCATCCTTTCTCACGAAATTAACGTGAATAGTTTGGTGCTTCTTTCGTGATTGTCACATCATGAACGTGAGATTCACTCATTCCCGCACTCGTAATCTCTACGAATTGTGGTTTTGTATTCATCTCTTCAATTGTGCCGCAACCCACATAACCCATACCTGCGCGAATACCGCCCATTAATTGGTGAACAATCGGCGATGCTGAACCTTTATATGCCACACGTCCTTCAATTCCTTCCGGTACTAGTTTGTCTGCGCTTGAACCTTCTTGGAAGTAACGATCTGAGGAACCTGCGCTCATTGCGCCAAGTGAACCCATTCCGCGATATGATTTATAAGCACGACCTTGATAGAATTCAATCTCACCTGGTGATTCATCCGTACCTGCTAAGATTGAACCCACCATGATTGCATTCGCACCTGCCGCTAATGCTTTAACCATATCCCCAGAATAACGAATACCACCATCGGCAATAACTGGAACACCTGTCCCACGAAGTGCTGCCGAGACGTTTGCAATCGCACTCACTTGCGGAAAACCAATACCGGCAATAATACGGGTTGTACAGATTGATCCAGGACCAATACCGACTTTAACACCATCTGTTCCTGCCGCTAAAAGTGCTTTTGCGGCATCTGCTGTTGCGATATTACCACTGATGACTTGTAGATCAGGATAAGTCTGTTTTACCCAACGTACGCGATCAATCACGCCTTTTGAGTGACCATGCGCTGTATCAACGATAATCACATCAACACCCACATCTACTAATTGCTCAATACGCTCTTCTGTTCCGGCACCTGCACCAACTGCTGCACCACAGATTAAACGTTCTTGATCATCCATTACCGCATTAGGATGCGTGTCAGTATGAGAAAGATCTTTCACCGTGATTAAACCACGAAGTTCATTCTTATCATTCACCACCACTAAACGCTCTAAACGATGTGCACGTAAACGATCAATGATCTCATCACGTGTTGCGCCTTCGTGGATAGTAATAAGGCGATCACGGTTCGTCATCGCCTTAGTAATATTTTGTGATAAATCTGTTTGGAATCGTAAGTCACGCGTTGTAATAATTCCGGCAACCGTTCCATCAGTATTTAATACTGGAACACTCGAAATGTTGCGCCCACGCATAATATTACGAACTTCTTCAAGCGTTACCTCAGTGGTTACCGTAATAGGATCAGTTAACACGCCGCTTTCAAAATTCTTTACTTTACGCACCTGTCTTGCTTGCTCTGCCGGCGTTAAGTTTTTATGGATAATACCAATTCCACCTTGTTGCGCCAATGCAATCGCCATTTTACTCTCAGTCACGGTATCCATCGCTGCTGAAAGAAGTGGGATATTCAATGAAATTTTTTGAGTTAGCTGCGTCCTTAATGACACATCTCGTGGAAGAACTTCTGAATAATCAGGTACTAATAATACGTCATCAAAGGTCAAACCTTTTTCCATAATTCTAAGCATAGTGTCTCTCTCCAGAACGCTAATTTAAAAAGTGGCTTATTTTAGCACAAAAAAATCATGTCTACCTAGATTTTATCAGGGATTTGAGCATTTATTTTTTTTTGATATAATGATCAACGGCGCCTATAAAAATGACCTTTGAGGAGTTAATAAAAAAGCATGAACCTTCCAAGCCTCATCACTTGGTCTCGCGTAGTTGCGATTCCAGTATTTATCCTATGTTACTTCCTGCCGACTCCCCATAAGAATTTAGTACTCTCTCTCCTATTTATGGCGGCGTCTTTCACGGATTGGCTAGATGGATATCTTGCAAGAAAATGGAATCAAACCTCAAGCTTTGGCGCTTTTTTAGATCCTGTCGCTGATAAATTATTAGTCGCAGTAGCCCTGATTGCAATCATTGATCATCATCCTGGGCAATGGTATCTCACTCTTTCAGTGATGATCATTATTAGCCGCGAAATCACAATATCTGCTCTACGCGAATGGATGGCCAGCATGGGCGAACGCGGTGTTGTCGCCGTTTCATGGATTGGCAAATGGAAAACAGCTTTCCAAATGGGCGCTATTACCTTCCTTCTCTATGAACAAAATCTCTTAGGATTGCCACTCTTTAATATTGGGCTAATTTTCCTAGTAATTGCCACATTCCTCACGCTTTGGTCGATGATTCAATATCTCTACTCGACTTGGAAAGTTCTAAGAGTGAAATAAACAATTGCAAATTTAGCAGAATTTATATCGCAAAATTAACAGATTATTATCGAATAAACCCCATTCATACAATGGGGTTTTTAGTGACAGAACTTCACGATCACAATCTTATTTAAATACGCAAAGGCTGCAACTTCCAATCACTCATCAATCTATTTTCGAAAACACTCACAAAGGAGCCATTATGAAAACACATCATCAATCGGTTTATCAGCAATTTGACGAGCAGGCAAATTCTTACTTAACAAGTGCGGTTCATGCTAGCGGCGAAGATCTACAGGCGCTCCAGAAATACCTCCTCAATAGTGAACATTCGAAAGTGCTTGATTTAGGCTCCGGCGCCGGTCACGTGAGTTTTACTATTGCCGATAAAGTTCAATCAGTAACTGCTTTTGACCTTTCAGACTCTATGCTAGAAGTTGTTGCTTCTACCGCAAAAGAACGTGGCTTACACAATATCTCAACCATGAAAGGGAATGTAGAATCTCTCCCCTTTGAAAATCAAACTTTTGATCTTGTTATTAGCCGCTATTCCGCACATCATTGGCATGATGTTGAACAAGCATTACGCGAAGTTCGCCGTGTCTTAAAACCAGGTGGTCGCGCGATTTTTATTGATGTTGTTTCTCCAGGATATCCTGTATTTGATCTTTACCTACAGACGGTTGAAGTGCTTCGAGATACCTCTCACGTTCGTGATTATCCTGCGGGAGAATGGTCTACCATGTTTAATAATGCCCGATTATTCTTAAAAAATATCGAAAGTTTCCGCTTACGCTTAGAATTCAGCAGTTGGGTTAAAAGAATGCGCACGCCACAAGTTTTAATCGATGGAATTCGTGCTTATCAAGCAACCTTGAGCCATGATATTAAGGAATATTTCGAAATTGATGAGCATGGCTCTTTTACCTCAGACGTGATGCTTTTTGAACTTCATAAATAAAAATTTAGGGAACAAATATGCCAGAAATCACCATTCAAAAGGCACATCTTGACGATGTTCATCAATTACAAGCGATTGGCAAACAGACATTCTTTGCGACATTTTCAGATACCAGTTCTGCCGAAGATATGACTCGATATTTAGAAGAAGGGTTTTCTTTAGATAAACTCTCGACAGAGTTACAAAATCGAGATTCTGAATTCTATTTCGCCAAACAAAATAATCAAACCATTGGCTACTTGAAGCTCAATTTTGAATTATCCCAAACAGAATTTCAGGATAACAAAGCTATGGAAATTGAAAGAATCTATGTCTTAGATGAGTTTCATGGCAAAAAAGTGGGATTAACACTCTATAACAGAGCTCTAGAAATCGCCCAACAAAGAAATATCGATTATATCTGGCTAGGTGTTTGGGAAAACAATTTTAAAGCCCTTAATTTTTATAGAAAACAGGGCTTTATTGAATTTGATCAACATATTTTTAAATTAGGCAATAATGAACAGACAGATCTCCTGATGAAATTATCGCTTAACAACCACTCATAATAGATCGAGGATAAAATCTATCTGTAGATGATGATGCTCGATCTCTTTTTTCATAGCCATATCGATAAATCAGATCAGCATCAAACATGTCTAAAAAAACCTAGCAACAATCGTGACTAGGTTTTCTTTTACTCTCTGCAATTTGAACTTTTAAAGCTGCTTTTGTACAAAGTCTCTCAAAGCCTTTTCCACAAACAATGTATCTCGTAGATATTCTGAAGAAACTTTAGTACCCAGTAGCTTCTCAATCGAAAACTGACTGGAAATTGCTTCATCTCGTAACGCAATAAGTAAATCATTCAAAAGCGAAAGATAATACGGTGCACCAAAACCGCTTCCCGATAACGATGCAAAACGAATCACAAAGCCATCATCAAGCGCAATCTTCTCTACTTCACCATATAACGCGAAAGAGAAATGCTCTTTCTCAATTGTTACTAGATGTGGTTGTGATTCAATGCCGGCATTATCACGATGATTTGTGCCCAACATCTCAGAATCGATATAATCTGGCTCTAACATCGACGCAATATACGAGTTGTAGAGATTATATTCGCCATACCAACTTGCCAGCTTTCCAGCCGCAATATTTTGAATAAATTCAATTGCCGCACCTAACATTTCGCCGGCAGCAAAAATCTCTTCTTCTGTCGTATAACGACCAACGCTTATTCGCACGGATGACAACGCACGTTTTAAGTCATAACCCATTTCCGTTAACACATAAGATGGCAGCGAGCTATCACTATTACATGCCGAGCCTTTTGCAATCGACAGTTTCGGCGTTAACGCCATTAAGGTATCCGCGTGAACATTCGGAATATAGAGATTCAAAACGCCGGGCTCACGATGCCCTTTTAGATTTCCACTATTGACTTCAACACCGTATGGCAATAATCGTTGCACTAAATAGCTCTCTAACTTTGCCAAACGATGGCGCTCTTCTACCCAAGATTCTCTGATAATCTCAAGCGCTTTCCCAAAGCCGGCAATTCCTTCATTGGGCATTGTGCCAGCACGAAGTCCTAATTGTCCGCCGCTACCATCAATCAATGGATTCATCGGCAACTTTGGAAAACTCCGGCGATAAAGTAGACCGATCGATTTTGGTCCACAACATTTATGCGCCGAAACACTCACCAAATCAAATTGTGATGCATCAAATTGAAAATGTGGTGCAGCTTGCGTTGCATCCACATGAAAGGGGATTTTTCGGCTACGAGCAATCTTGGCAATGGCTTCCACCGGCAACTTATCACCCGTTTCATTATTCACCCAAATAAGCGAGATCATTGCCGTATCATCTGTAATCGCCGCTTCAATCATTTCCGCTGTAATCAGACCTTCATCATTGGGCGCAATAAATTGACCACGAAAGCCTTCTTTCATCAGCGCTTGAACGGTATTAATCGTTGCTTTATGCTCAATTGTTGAGGTAATAATAGTTTTTTTCTTCTGCGCATGAAGCACGCCTTTAAGTGCATGATTAATGGATTCCGTGGAACCGCTTGTGATCATGATCTCATCACGAGTTACATTAAAATGCGCCGCGATTGCATCAAGATCTGCATTCACTTTTTGGGAAGTAATGACACCAAGCTCATGCGGGCTACTCATATTTGCCCAATCGGTTTCCATGCTATTCACCATCGCTTCAATCACTTTCGGATCCACCGGCGTTGTTGCGGCATAATCAAGATAGATCATATTGGAAAATTGTGGCTTAGATGGCAACGATGGAAGCTTCCCTTCTATCAGTTGCTGATTGCCGGTAGATGAATGATTTGGCTTCATAAATGCTTCTAACCCTAAACCTTCTAAATCAATTTTCATATCGTGTTTCTTTCTATCCTAGACTCAATTTGTGAGATCTATTATATCTCTAAATCCATTTTAAAAATGGCAAAATAGCAGAATATTAAACAAGAGAACGACAACACCCACGCGCTCCAACATCCTTCCTGATTATTGGATTCGCGGAGAACTTTCACATCATAAATAAAGTTCTACAAAACTAAAATCTCAAAATTACAATTTATCGATATACTTGTCGTAAATAGTCTCTTGTAGAATCCTCTACGGACAATTCTACAAAATAAGGAATCTGCCATTTTGCGGTTTTGGTTGCGCTACTATTCAAATCTTGATCCCACCGCGTATAAACTCGGAAAGCCATCTTTCCTAATTGTGCCGGCGAAGATAATATGCCTTGTTGCTGCAATACTCGTTTTGGAAAAATGAACTGCCCTTTTCGCTCATCATCTATAATATTAACGATCAAATAATCAGGAAAGGTTTCTGCAGAAAATGGGGTGTTTTTATTCTCGGAATTTTTCTCCCAGATTGCTAAAAAATATCCCGCTTTTTTCGGCGTTTTCTTTGCCAGACGAGAACGATATCTTGTTTGAGATACCGAAAAATCAAATCCCTCATATTCCAGATTATAAGGATCCAACTCAGAAATCTCTATTGCCGGCATTTCAAGGCTCTCAAATAGCTCGTTGAATAAATTGTTAGATTTCATAATATGTCCGGCATTGAGATTAACATCGGCATTCAAGTTGACATTACTTTGAAAAACCAAAAAACAAAGCAATCGTGGAATTTGGCTAATTTCAGTTGAATTTCATTACCTATAATCTTTCAAATATTTATCTAAAAAATAAAAACTTATCGATTATAGTGCTTAATAAATTGCTTAAAGCGCTCTGATTTTGGATTAGTGAAGAGTTCTTGTGGGTCGCCTTCCTCTTCGATCTTTCCTTCATGGAAAAAGACTACACGATTTGAAACGTTGCGCGCAAAGTCCATTTCATGTGTTACCACAATCATTGTCATGCCCTCTTTCGCTAAATCTTGCATCACCGTTAACACTTCATGCACCAACTCTGGGTCAAGCGCTGAAGTAGGCTCATCAAAAAGAATAACGCTTGGCTCCATTGCAAGCGCTCTTGCAATCGCAACACGTTGCTGCTGACCGCCAGAAAGTGAAATTGGATAATCATTCACTCGCTCGCTCATTCCCACTTTTGCAAGGAGCTTCAACGCACGCTCTTTCGCCTCTTTTTTCGATAAACCTAAAACATGAATCGGTGCTTCGATCATATTTTCAAGCACGGTCATATGTCCCCAAAGATTGAAGTTTTGAAACACCATACCAAGCTCAGAACGCATTTTTTGCAATGACTTCTGATCTTTTGCAACTAACCCTTTTTCCCCAGGAACTAATGCAAGTTTTTCACCATTTAGCGTGATTTCGCCTTGATCTGGATTTTCAAGAAGATTGATGCAACGTAAAAATGTACTCTTTCCCGAACCGGAAGCACCTAACATTGAAACCACATCGCCTTTATGAAGCGTTAATGAGATCCCTTTCAAAATCTCACGATCGCCAAACGATTTATGGATGTTATCAACGATCAAAGTGGGCTGAGTTGTCATAATATGATTATTCCTACATTTCTGTGACATAAAGCAAGTCGGTTATTATACCAACAATCCACCAAAGCAGATGAACATTTGTTATAAAAGTTCCGCTGATCTTAGGACAAATGCGATTTAACTTAGTGTATAATAGCGAAGTTTAGCGAAGTTAAAATTTATAACTTGATGATCTCGGATATTGCACGCTTCTTTCGCGCTTTCTTATCAGTACGACTTTAGATTGAGAAAACCCATCAAAGACCGGCAATCTATTCATCAAAACTTGTTGTATCTCTATATTAAACAAAGGATCTTATAGGATGAAACCAACCTACGAAGCGGCCGCAATAGAAGCTGCTGCGCAAGCATTCTGGGAAAAAAATGCCTCCTTTAAAGTGGCAGATCACACGGACAAACCAAATTATTACTGCCTATCGATGTTCCCATACCCATCAGGTCGACTGCATATGGGGCACGTACGTAACTATACAATTGGTGATGTGATCACTCGTTACAAAAAAATGAGTGGTTATAACGTGATGCAACCGATTGGTTGGGATGCATTTGGAATGCCGGCAGAAAATGCGGCAATCGATAATAAAGTTTCACCAAACTCATGGACAAACAAAAATATCGTCTATATGCGCCAACAATTTAAAGAGCTTGGTTTTGGTTTCGATTGGTCACGTGAATTTTCTACATGCGATCCAGAATATTATGGTTGGGAACAGTGGTTCTTCCTTCAACTCTATAAAAAAGGCGTTATTTACCGTAAAAATGGGGTTGTAAACTGGGATCCAGTTGACCAAACGGTTCTTGCCAACGAACAAGTTATTGATGGTCGTGGTTGGAGATCTGATGCGCTAGTTGAACGCCGTGAAATCCCAATGTATTACTTCAAAATTACAGATTACGCAGATGAACTACTAGAAGACTTAAACCTTCTTGAAGATTGGCCAGAGCAAGTTCGCACAATGCAAGCAAACTGGATCGGTAAATCACAAGGAATGGAAGTGACATTCCTTCATGATGATGGTCAATTTAATGTTTTCACAACGCGCCCTGATACATTGATGGGCGTCACCTATGTTGCCGTTGCACCAGAACATCCTATTGCCGCAAAAGTAGCAGAAAACAACGCTGAACTTGCGGAATTCATTAAAGAATGTCAAAAGACAGGCACCAGTGAAGCAGACTTTGCAACGCAAGAAGCTAAAGGAATGCCGACAGGACAATTTGCCACGCACCCATTAACGGGCGAAAAGGTTGAAATTTGGGTCGCAAACTATGTCTTAATGGCTTACGGCGATGGCGCAGTAATGGCTGTTCCGGCACATGATTCACGCGACTTTGGCTTTGCGAAAAAATACAATCTTCCAATGAAACTCGTGATTCAGCCAGCTGATGGAAATGAGTCATTAGATACTTGGAGAGAAGAGCTTGCCGAACACGGCACATTAGTGAACTCTGGAGAGTTTACAGGTTTAGACTTTGATGGCGCATTTGAAAAAATCGGTGCCGCGCTCACTGCTAAAAACTTAGGTCAACCTAAAACGCAATATCGCCTTCGTGACTGGGGAATTTCTCGTCAACGTTATTGGGGGTGTCCAATTCCGATCATCAACTGCCCAAGCTGTGGTGAAGTGCCGGTACCGGAGAAAGATCTACCAGTGGTTCTGCCAACAGATTGTATTCCTGATGGTTCTGGTAATCCGCTTAACAAATTGGATTCATTTAAGAAAGTGTCTTGTCCTGCTTGTGGCGGCGATGCGGAACGCGAAACTGACACGATGGATACGTTCGTTGAATCTTCTTGGTACTATGCCCGTTTTGCATGTAGCCAATACAAAGATGGCATGATTGATCCTAAAGCCGCAACTGCATGGCTGCCAGTAGATCAATATATCGGCGGTGTTGAGCATGCGATTCTTCACCTTCTCTATTCACGTTTCTTCCACAAATTGATGCGTAACGAAGGGTTGCTCGGCGATGTTGAAAAAGTCGGTCCAGAGCCTTTCAAAGCACTTCTCACACAAGGAATGGTTGTCGCACCATCATTCTTCCGTCATAGCTCAAAAGGTTATGAATGGTTTAACGTGAAAGATGTCGAAGCTCGTGATATTGACGGCAAAAAAGAGTACTTCTTAAAAGCTGATGGTGAGCCAGTCACTTATTACGGCATCCAAAAAATGGGGAAATCGAAAAATAACGGCGTTGACCCTGAAGCAATTGTGAAATCATACGGCGCTGACGTATCTCGTCTCTTTATGATGTTCACTTCTCCACCAGAACAAACTCTTGAATGGTCTGATGCCGGCCTTGAAGGTGCGGATCGTTTCCTACGTCGAGTTTGGACATTTGCCTATGAGAATAATGCCTTATTAAAAGACAGTACACTCGATGCGAATAGTATTACAGAGAAAGCCGCAAAAGATGCACGTCGCGAGATTCATCAAGAGCTGAAAAAAGCCCTTTATGATTATGACCGCTTCCACTTCAACACAGTCATCTCTGCGAACATGATCATCTTAAATATCTTGAGTAAACTCAAAGATTCTAAAGATGAATTAGCGGTGAAGCAAGAAGGCTTCTCAATCATGCTTCGTCTCTTAAGCCCAATCGTACCGCACATTGTACATACCATTTGGTCTGATCTTTTCGGTGACGATATCTTGGATCATGCTCTGCCACAAGTCGTTGAAAGCGCATTAGTGGCTGATGAAGTAAAATATATGGTTCAGGTTAATGGTCGCCTTCGTGGTGAAATCGTTGTTCCTGCATCAGCATCTAAGGAAGAGATTGAGAAACTAGCGCTTGATAATGAGAATGCGAAGAAATTCATCGAAGGTGAAATTCGCCGTGTGATTGTTGTTCCTAATCGCTTAGTGAACATTGTTGCGAACTAATGAGTCTAAAAATTTTCAATTAGAAAGTTTCAACTCTAACATCAAAAATCCCGATCTTTTAAAAGATTGGGATTTTTTTAATGGATTGAATTAAATCTGATAAGGCATATTGTAATAGTGATATTTATAGTGAAGTTAATTTTCAATTGATCTGCATTAAAAATGCTTCTCAAAGATGCTGCAATACAAAGGCGAATGTTTGCAGACTTTTATCAATCTCACGCAACAGTTGAAATCACTTTTATTACACTAAAACAACTATAATTTGAAAGATTTTTCTACACAATAAATGATGGGATTAAATCCTAAAATCACCGATAATAATCCTACTTTTAATCATCTTTTAGAAAAATCTATGCACCCTTTTACGCTTGAACTCAATGCCCGACTTCGCCCTCTCGACCGAGGAGATATTTATGAAGATCCTTTACACGAAATTTTAGAAGAACATGGCTTAGGTGAGACATCTGGCGGTGGTACTGGCATGGGAGATAATGGCGAAGTCGCTTACTGCGATGTAGAACTATCTCTCAAAGATAATACACCTGAAACTTTAGCTGAAGTCATTAAAATCATTGAAACAATCGGCGTCCCTAAAGGTTCATTTCTACGAGGAGAAGACTATAAGGAACCTGTGGGACAATTAGAAGGTCTCGCACTTTACGTCAATGGCACAGAACTTGCCGATGAGGTTTATGAAAATTGCGATATCAATCATGTTATCAGCACGATTTGCGAGCTTATTGAAGGAAAAGGTGATTTTTATAGTTATAACGAAGAAAGACCTCATGAGTCACTGGGAAATTTACCTCCCAGTGAGTTTAAAAAACAATTAACCGAAAAAGTCTCTAATTATGAACTATGCGCTTGATGGTAAGCTTACGATACTATCGTCATTTCGGTTTAAGTATATTGATTGTCATCGCCAATAGTAAGTTGGTAGAAGTATGTCAGGGGATTCTCTCTAATACACTCTCAACTTTAAAAAGCAGTTTTGATCCAAAGCGATTAAGACCAAATTCATAATCATTGGCACCAAATATCTATTCCAATAAAAAAAACCAGTCATATCATCATGACTGGGGTTTACTAATCTCGACACTGCAACATCAATCGCGACAAATACCCTAATAGTGATCATTTCTGTTAAAAAGATCTACCACGCCCGATGCAGTATCATGAAATCGATCTTCAATAGATCAATCCCTTATTTCGCAATAGCATCGTTCTCACTCTCTGCTTCATGCGGAAATGACCAGATCCACATCGTCGTACTAATCGCAATCGCCACCATAATGAGCTTTAACCACCAACGATCATTCGACATTGTAAAAACAGTCGTCATAATCGCCCCATTCATCATAATCGTTGAGAGCCATTTCATCTTTATGGGAATCACGCGACTTGTTTCCCAATTATGAACCATCAGTCCAAAGTGCTTATTTTCTAACAACCACGTATGAAATTTCTCTGAACTTCTTGCCCAACAAAATGCCGTCAATAAAATAAATGGTGTTGTCGGTAATAATGGCAAAAAGATACCTAATATCCCTAAAAATAGAAATATTGCACCTAAAATCATCAGACAAATGGAACGAACTTTTTTCATTATTTATGCTGCTTGCTCTTCGGGTTCGGGTAATTCAAAAATCGTGCGTAATAACTTTTTATAGCAAGTAAATGCTTCATTCGCACCTTTTACCACTGACTTTCTGGCTTCAATATCAAAATCAATCGCATTTAATTGCGCTGAAAAATGACGCCAATGTTTACCACGACCATCTGAGTGTGCCGCTAAATGGCGCGCTCCACGCTCATTATCGAGATCAATTTTATTCACTTCTTTATAGAGAAATGCGGCACCTAAATTTGATCCTTCGGCACAATACAACCAGCCAATCGCTTCTTCTGATTTTGGCTCAGGTAAATTCTCCATCGGAAATTGATGAACCCCTAAATCCGCCATATCAGATAACACAGCGGAGTGTCTTGCTGTTGATGCTAATCCTAGAATTGCATGATTAAGATCATCTCGCAAATAGATGCTATCAACAATCTTATGGAAAATTTCCTGCAACTGTAAGAATTTCCCATAGTTCTCTTCATTCGCAAAAGGGTTTACCGACATTACTAAATTATCGACCGTATCGTGCGTTCCTGTTGTTTCTGATTTTAACTGGTGGGTTAATAAGCTTAAATCATATTCTCTTTGTTGCATGGTTTTGTCCTTTGTTTGGCAAACTCGCCAATCTTAATATCATCATTAATATACAAGCTGGTAACGGTTTGGCGACCTGCTGGCAAAAATGGTGACGTAAAATAACCGTAGTTAAATTCCTGTGAACCATATTTTCCGCTATCGTAAAACATTAAAGCATCTTGCTGCTTACGAAGATATTGTAAACCTACTGTAATACTATGATCTGCCCAGCGTGTTGATATCTCGCTAGTATTACGGATATGTAAAGATGTATTTTTATACGTCGTCCAATTCTCTTTCCCGAAAGTTGAAAGTAAGATAGAGGGCGCTTTCTCTCCCTCTTTTGGCGCAATCTTTTGATCATGCTGTTTTGTTTCAGAATATGCCGCATCCATTTTGAAATTAATCCATGGATTATCTTCCGGTAAATATTCGAACTTCGCACTATAGCTACGATCCTTTTGATCACGATAGAAAATTCGACGCTTCCAATCATATTCATTGTTAGGATCGGTCGTAATCGTATTTCCACCCATTGCCGCAAATGGCATCCAGCCTTTAAAACGCGTATTTGCATGACTTAATGTCAATTTACTCTCACTCGAAAAGTAGATATTACTCTTAATCAAATAGCTATTTTGATCTAAAGAAGACCCTCGATACTTCTGTTTATCTGCAAGTTCAACGTCCCGAGAGTCCGCACGAGAAAAATAGATCAAACCATCTACCATGCCATTTTTGGATTGACCAAAGACAGCACCAGTATAGTTCTTTTGCTCATTATTCGTATGAAAGCCATATTTCAAATAAGCCCCTATATTTTGATCGGGCTTTAGAAAATCTTGGGCATCTTTCGTTTCTAGCTGAACATTACCACCAAATCCCCCATTACCCACGTCAGGATTAAAAGCACCTTTATTCACCGTCACTTGCTTGATTAAATCAGGATCAACATAAAGTGAACCTTGACGATACTTATCAAAAGTTTTCAAAGCACCATCAACTGTAATAGGAACGTTACGGCTTTCACTCATTCCCCAAATATTAATATTCTGTCCACCCGGTCTTGGGCTTCCAGACATACTAACGCCCGGCATTCTATCTAAAACAGCCCCCATATTACTCGCTTGAATCACATCAAGCTGCTCTTGATTTAACGTATTCTTACCAATTTCACCTTGGCTCATACCTTCTGCTATTCCTACAAGGTTTGTTAACTGTCCAAGCACAGTAACACTCCCTAAATTCAAAGTTTCCGGCTCTTCTCGAACAATCCCTTCCATCGATTTTAAATCTGAAATAGTAGAGTCATCTGCATGTGCTAAAGATGTTGGGAATAATAACGCCACAATAACAGCTAATGGACGTAGCTGTTACTTACCAAGTTGTAACATGAATTTTCCTTTTAGATATTTTTTGATCTAAGATTTACGACAAAAGACGAGGAAGCAATCATAATACGAATCAATGTCATTTACAATAATTGGTAATTATTTTCATTTGCTATGTATTTTCAAATATTAATTTATGATAATTAAAATATAAGAAACTAATTTTAAAAAAATAAAACTATTAAAATTAAATCAATAATGCAGCATTAATTTATTAGAAATCGACGGACTGTTTACACTTCAGTGTTAAAATATAAATTGTTGGTCGACTTACCATAAAACGCTCCGTTAAATAAGTAACAGTAAGTTTTTCATGGTGATGTAATCGCCATATCTCTTCTCGATGAAATGATGTGAGTTTTGTTTTCGATAACTCACAGCAGCCATTAAATCAAAATGCTCCGCTCGCATACCTGCGCGACTAAACGCATTGAGTAATCTCGAAAATTAAAGAAATCCGTACTACCACTACGCTGTTTATTACCGACAAGCAGACTAGGATGATCTAAAGAAAGCGTCGAAGGATCAAACATTAGATCATCACGATAATCCGCTCCTAACAAGGACATATCTGGTAAACAAGGTTTTGTCGTATTGCTGCCAGTATCCATCTGAAAGTCAACACCAAATCTCTTATCTCTTGCGACAACATCATCGATCTCAGTAGTCATCATCGCCACATCGCAAACAGAAGACTCCACACTCGGTGTTAGAGCCCCCTTTTTTCAATAGTAATGCTACTAATCTAATCATACTAGGATCAACATTATTTCAATTCTCCCCCAAAAAAATAACCCCGATACACGGAAATAACTTACTCGGTAGCATCAATCGTGACCGGAACTCACCCTTGACCTTGCACTCCACGGATGTTCACATCCAATGCACTGCTATTTCTCGCATCACCACTATAAACGCCGGTCATTCCTTTTAATAAATCAGCTGTTGAAAGCCCTTTATTACACTGAATTTCCTCAGAACCTCGATAGAAAGAAGACATATCGCGGCTATAGAACTTCATCATACCCCTGAGCATCTCCATTCCCTCCTTCTGGCTGCGACTTTACGAATATTTATCCTAAGACAATCGCATCTTTTACATCAATCTGTAAATTATCCCGTTCTTGTATATTCACTTCATCCGCATAAACCAATTGTGTTGAACGTAGACAAATAACCGCTATCGCTAAAGAATGTATGCGGAGCTTCGCACTATATGACATAAAATTCCCTTTTCAGTTTTACCAAATTGTAATATCTATAAATAGAACGTTAACAATAATGCGAATTATTTTCATTTACAAATATCAATTACTGCTATATAAACTGAAAAGATCATTAAAACAACTGAATAAAATGGCAGAGCATTAAAATTTAAAGGAGTATTTATTCTATTTTTAAAACATCAAGACACAAAAAAGCCCGACAAATTTCTTTATCGAGCTTATTCTATTTTACAGTTTTAAGAACCCCTATTTCAGACGGTCCTGAAATAACAACTCATTAAAGTGCTGCTAAAATCTCATTAAATGTTGTACTTGGGCGCATTGCTTTTTGCGCTTTCTCATCAATTGGACGATAGTAACCACCAATCTCTTGCGCTTTTCCTTGTGCATTAATGAGCTCTTCGTTAATCTTCGCTTCATTTGCAGATAATGCTTTCGCGATCTTTTCAAACGTCGCTTTCATTGCGGCATCTTGATCTTGGTTTGCAAGTGCTTCTGCCCAATAAAGTGAGAGATAAAAATGTGAGCCGCGGTTATCAATCTGCCCAATTTTTCTTGCTGGCGAACGATCTTCTTTTAAGAATTTCGTATTTGCAAGATCTAGCATTTCCCCTAAAAGAAGCGCTTTTTCATTATTTTGCGTGCGACCAAGATGTTTAAGAGATTCTGCCAATGCTAAAAACTCTCCTAATGAATCCCAACGCAGATAGCCTTCTGACACAAATTGCTCAACATGTTTAGGTGCAGAACCACCCGCTCCTGTTTCAAACAGACCGCCACCTTTCATTAAAGGAACGATCGAAAGCATTTTTGCAGAAGTTCCTAGCTCTAAAATCGGGAAAAGATCTGTGAGATAATCACGAAGGACGTTTCCAGTCACAGAAATCGTATCTTTCCCTTCGCGAATACGCTTCAATGTTGCTTTTGCTGCTGAGATCGGGTCCATAATTTGGATATCTAATCCTTCTGTATCGTGATCTTTTAAGTAGATATCGACTTTCTTAATCATTTCACGATCATGTGCGCGATTCTCATCTAGCCAGAAAATTGCCGGTGTATTTGATAAACGTGAACGTGTTACGGCAAGTTTTACCCAATCTTGAATCGGCGCATCTTTTGCCTGACACATTCTGAAGATATCACCTGTTTCAACATGCTGGCTCATAAGGACTTTGCCATCTTTCGCAATCACTTCAATCACACCATTTCCCGGCGCTTGGAAAGTTTTATCATGCGAACCATATTCTTCTGCTTTTTGTGCCATTAAACCAACATTTGGAACGGTTCCCATTGTTTTTGGATCTAATGCGCCATTTTCGATACAATCTTCAATTGTTGCCGCGAACACGCCGGAATAACAACGATCTGGAATAATTGCCACCGTATCTTCCGTCTTATTATCTTTATTCCA
>Ga0079226_10001407_pt1 | contig 18455 bp, 16 predicted proteins | sample Poulit2014_FD_76345 | JGI IMG/M metagenome (GOLD analysis project Ga0079226, IMG submission 76345) | Agricultural soil microbial communities from Georgia to study Nitrogen management - Poultry litter 2014 | ecosystem: Environmental > Terrestrial > Soil > Agricultural land | place: USA: Georgia...
CAACGGCAAAATCGGGTCGTCCTTACTGGTCGACATAATCACCATCGTTTGAAAAGTTTTCACATATGGAATCTTTGCTATCTTCTCCATAATCACAGCTTCGTAGGCCTTAATATCTTTCACAAAAACCTTCAATACAAAGTCACAATTACCCGTTACGTGATGACATTCGGTCACCTCTGGTATTCCTTTAACAGCCTCAACAAATTCTGGAATTGCATTGTGCGTATGAAAATCCAAGGATATTTGGATGAAAGATTTTATCCCTAAACCAAGCTTTTCATCGTCCACTAACGCATGGTAACTTTTTATATAACCTGCATTCTCTAATTTCCTAACCCTCTCCAAAGTGGGCGCAGGAGATAGTCCAACGGTTGTGGCTATTTGAATATTCGTTATACGACCATTTTCCTGAAGAAGCTTCAGAATACGTAGATCAATTTTATCGGGTTGGTATTGCATATTCTGTGTTAACTATTTTCTTTACAAATAGTAAAGATAAACATATATCTCAAAGTTAAACTCAAAACAGTATTCATTATTTGTTTTAAGGCCTTGATTTCATGCAAAAACTTGTAATAATATTTATTTTTTCCGCAATTTACATTATTTAAATAAAAGTATATACCATCAATGTCATATTTTACGTATCAAAGGGCTATTGGTGGATGTTTTTGTCTTTAAATTCTATATTTTCTCTTAGCTTTGCAATCGACAAACGCTTAAGAAGTCAGGCACAACCGGACGTTCTTAAACTATCAAACAAGTATAAATAGGTGATATAGGTTATGAGTACAAAGGACGATGAAATTTTAAGGGAATTTGAGTCCCAGGAATATAAATACGGCTTTACGACAGATATCGAAATGGAAATTGCGGCCAAAGGCCTCAATGAAGACACTGTTCGTTTTATTTCAGCCAAAAAAAATGAGCCGGAATGGCTATTAGAATGGAGATTAAAGGCGTTAGATCGCTTTTTGAAAATGGAAATGCCAACTTGGCCGAATTTCGACAAGCCAGAAGTTGACTTCCAATCCATATCTTACTACGCAGCTCCTAAGCCAAAAAAACAATTAGAAAGCTTAGACGAAGTAGATCCTGAATTGCTAGATACTTTCGAAAAACTTGGAATTCCATTAGATGAACAAAAAGTTTTAGCAGGTGTTGTTGCAGTAGATGCGGTGTTTGACTCCGTATCTGTAAAGACTACTTTCCAAGACAAGCTAAAAGAAGCAGGAGTTATTTTCTGCTCCTTCGGAGAAGCGGTTCAAAACCATCCAGAGCTTGTGAAAAAATACTTAGGATCGGTGGTTCCTCAAACAGACAACATTTACGCAGCATTAAACTCAGCTGTATTCTCAGACGGTTCATTTGTTTACATTCCCAAAGGCGTTCACTGCCCGATGGAGCTATCAACATACTTCCGAATCAACGCTGAAAATACAGGGCAGTTCGAGAGAACACTAATTATTGCTGATGAAGATTCGTATGTATCTTACTTAGAAGGTTGTACAGCTCCAATGCGTGATGAAAACCAATTACACGCAGCTGTTGTAGAATTGGTCGCGCATAAAGATGCCGAAATTAAATATTCAACCGTACAAAACTGGTACCCAGGAGACAAAGACGGAGTGGGCGGTATTTACAACTTTGTAACAAAAAGAGGCTTATGCGAAGGTACGGGAAGTAAAATTTCTTGGACTCAGGTTGAGACCGGATCTGCAATTACTTGGAAATATCCTTCAGTAATACTCAAAGGAGACAACTCCGTAGGAGAGTTTTATTCTGTTGCTTTAACGCGTAACAAGCAATTAGCAGACACAGGAACTAAAATGATCCATTTAGGTAAAAATACTAAATCGAAAATTATTTCTAAGGGTATCTCAGCAGGAGAAAGCCATAACAGTTACCGTGGGTTAGTACGAATCGGTCCAAAAGCTGAAGACGCAAGAAACTTTACCCAGTGTGACTCGATGCTTATTGGTGACACATGTGGTGCGCACACTTTCCCATATATTGAGAGTAGAAATAACACATCCATTTTGGAGCACGAAGCAACAACTTCAAAAATAGGGGAAGACCAGCTCTTTTACCTTAACCAAAGAGGAATCGATACCGAGAAAGCAATTGGGCTCATTGTAAATGGGTATGCCAAAGAGGTCATCAACCAGTTACCAATGGAATTCGCTGTGGAAGCTCAAAAGCTATTAGCGATATCACTAGAAGGTAGTGTTGGTTAATCAAGAAATTAATAATTTTGTAAATATCAGTTTTTAAGAAAACGAAACGTTTTTAATATATTATGTTAAGCATTAAGAATCTACACGCCTCAATCGAAGGCAAAGACATACTAAAAGGACTAAATTTAGAAATTAAGCCCGGAGAAGTACACGCTATTATGGGACCTAACGGTTCTGGGAAAAGTACGTTAGGAAATGTACTAGCAGGAAGAGATATATACGAGGTTACAGAGGGCGATATTCTACTAGATGGAGAAAGTATTCTGGAACACTCTCCTGAGGACAGGGCTAGAGAAGGCATATTTTTAGCATTTCAATACCCAGTAGAAATCCCTGGGGTTTCTAACATCAACTTTCTAAAAACTGCGATCAATGACATCAGAGAGTCTAAAGGACAACCAGCATTAGAAGCTCGTGAGTTTTTAAAGATGGTAAAAGAAAAACAAGAGTTGGTTGAGTTTTCAGCGAAACTAGCTAATCGGTCATTAAACGAAGGCTTCTCTGGTGGTGAGAAAAAACGTAACGAAATCTTTCAATTAGCAATGCTTGACCCGAGGGTTTCAATTTTAGATGAAACGGATTCTGGTCTTGACATTGACGCACTGCGTATTGTTGCCAACGGCGTAAATAAGTTACGCAATGAAAACAATGCATTTGTAGTTATTACACACTACCAACGCTTATTAAACTACATCGTACCTGACTTTGTACACGTACTAAGTGGAGGAAAGATTGTAAAAACCGGAACCAAAGATTTAGCTTTAGAGCTAGAGGAAAAAGGTTACGACTGGATTAAGGATCTTGAAGGATCTGCCCAATAAGAACTTTTAAAAGATTGTATACTATGATTAATAATACTGTCACAGATACATTCTATGATCAACTAAGCACCGCATTTCAAAGCCAAGAGCTCCTTGCTTTGGATGCACATACAGCGCAGTTGAAAAAGAATGCTTTTGAAGACTTCGAAAAGAAAGGTTTTCCAACCGTTAAAAACGAAGATTGGAAATACACCAATATACACAAACTGGTTCATAAAGATTATGCTTTAGAGTCAGGAGCAGCGTTAGCAGAAATTAACGTTGAAAACTATAAAATACCCAACTTAGACTGTTTCCTAGTTGTCTTTGTAAATGGCGAATTCCAAAAAAGCTTAAGCCAGTTAGAAGGATTAAGTGGCTTGGAGCTAACACAAATTGCTGAGGCTGAAAACTCTCCTATATTTAAAGAACATTTCAATAAAGTAATAGGAAAAGATGCTAGTAGCTTAGTGGATTTAAACACGGCACTTTATCGTCAGGGTATATTCATTCACGCACCAAAGAATGCAGAGTTAGCTAAACCCATCCATATTTTACATGTAAATACAGGGAATAAAGATAGCTTTTCTCAAAACCGTAATCTTTTCGTGTTTGAGCAACACTCAAACGTTGAAATTATTGAAACTTTTGTAGGTGAGAAAGAATCGTCAGCTAGCCTTTTCAACAACTCCGTTAGCGAAATAGTTGTAAAAGAAGGTGCTAACATTCAACACTACTACATCCAGCACGCAACAAAAGGAAGCAATTACGTTTCACATACAGAGATCTATCAAGAGAAAAACTCCCTGTATAATAACTTCAACTTTAATTTTCCTGGTGCAGACTTTGTAAGAAGGGATATTAACGTAAGATTAGATGATGAGAATGTTGAAAGCCACCTTTACGGTATCAATCTAACCTCAGAGGGCCAATTTGTGGACAACCACACAATTGTGGACCACATGAAGCCTCATTCAGAGTCGTATGAATGGTACAAAAACATTACTCAAGACGAATCTACAGTAGTGTTTAACGGTAAGATATTTGTTCGAGAAGATGCACAAAAAACAAATGCATTTCAACAGAACAACAACTTAATGATAGGAGATAAAACTGCTATCTATACAAAACCACAATTAGAGATTTTTGCGGACGACGTAAAGTGTTCCCACGGTTGTACCATGGGGCAGTTTGACCAAGAAGCTCTATTCTACCTTCGTTCACGAGGAATATCTGAGGAAAAAGGAAGAACATTATTAATTCATGCATTTGCTTTTGATGTTACCTCAAAAGTAGAGAACGAACAAATAAGAGCGTACGCCGAAAACTTATTAGAGGAAGGCTTACAAATCTAATAATAACATTAAAAACACAACTAAAGTAAGTAATTAGTGTTTCCAAAGTCTTCTGAATTTCAGAAGACTTTTTTCATTATACGACAGGAGGCCACCTACCTCCTTACCAAAGGCTTTAAAAGGTATTCCAACCCATTTACTTTGATTTCCAATAGCAAAGCTAAACGTTGTCCCAGCTTCCCTGGAGGGAAGCCCTTTCTTTGATACCAGACAAGATAAGCCTCCGGGAGATAAAGAAGTTTTATTCCTTTATACTTTCCATAAGGCATGGTCATATTTGCCAATTCAATCAATTCTTTGCTACTGTTTTGTTGATCCATTTACCTTTTCCTAAATCGTATTAATTATTCGTACCCGCATGAAGCATTTGCATTGTATTAGACTCATCCTCTTAAACGCAGTAGAATGAAACGAATAGCGATATACACATGGGCAAAGATATTAGGGAAAAAGCCGTAATGCTTCTTTAATATCTGATAGCGCTCTTTTAAGCTTTCCCAATTCCTTTGATCGGACACCCCACCAACTAAATATTTAGCCACATACTGCCCGCAATACTTGGATGTGGAGGCTTTCTTGGCTGCCGTAATCACCCAGTCTATATCAGAACTGAGCTTATAAGACAAATCGTAATCGCTAACGATACTTCTTTTGATATAGATCGCTTGGTGACAAATACTCATCCCAAATCTAAAAGATTTCCAGGTAAATATTTTAGGTGCTTTAAGTTTCCTATCACCAATCACTTTGCGGTTCTCATCAATCAACTTGGTTTCTCCGAATATGATATCTGAGTTATTTCCATTATTTAAAACCGTTTCAACCGTATACCGATCGTAAAACTCATCCCCAGCATTCATAAAAATCACGTAGTCCCCAGTAGCCTTACGTAGCCCTTTATTCATGGCATCATAAATGCCAGCATCTTTCTCCGAAACTAGCACATCTACAATAGCCCTGTACTCTTTAATAACTTCCAATGTCCCATCCGTTGAACCACCGTCCACAATGATATATTCAATACCATCGTAGCTCTGTTCCTTAACGGAAGATAAAGTATACCCAATATTGTCTTTCTCGTTAAAGGCAATCGTAATTACAGAGACAATACTTTTATTCATATCAAGTAGCCGAGTTTATTTTCACAAATATCGAGTAAATATAGCTTTATTCCACATGACCTCCCCTTCTTATTGAGAATAATTTATGCTGATCTCTAGCAGGATAATATTAAATCGAGCAGTCCTAACCTTTACCCTTCTATAGCACATAGAGCACTTAAATAGATACCTAGGGCTAAAAACATTAAAATCTTCCATACTTACAACTGCATATGCAAAAATGAAAAAAATAGATCGCAACATAAGCTTTACTCGTCTAAAGCAGCTAGAAATAGCTAAGCTTATGGATTTTTAGTAAATTTGGCATTAAATAAAGAAACTAAACATGAGAAAACTTTTACTACCTTTTATTTTTTTTCTTCTAATAAGCTTTTCATCAAAGGCACAAAATTCTAACTATTGGCAGCAACATGTAGACTACGATATGGAAATCCATATGCAGGAACAGTCGTATCGCTATAACGGCGAAATGGAGATTACCTATCACAACAATTCACCAGAAAATTTAGATAAAATTTATTTTCATCTTTATTTCAATGCCTTTCAACCTGGTTCCATGATGGACCATAGACTAGCTACCATATCAGATCCAGATACCAGAATGATGGAGAACCTGGGAACTGAAGAGAATCCAAAATTAAAAAGCAGAATTGCTTTATTGAAAGAAAATGAAATTGGCTACCAGAAGATTAAAACATTAACTTTTAACGGAGAGCCAGTAAAATATAGAGTTTCGGGGACTATTTTAGAAGTTGAACTTCCCAGTGTTTTAAAAGCAAAAGAAAAAGGGACCATAAAAATGGATTGGGAAGCACAAATTCCAGAACAAATCAGAAGAAGTGGTCGTAATTCGAAAGACGGTATAGAATTTTCAATGACACAGTGGTATCCAAAAATTGCCCATTTCGACACACAAGGATGGCATTTAGATGAATATGTAGCTAGAGAATTTGTTGCGCCGTTTGGTAATTATGACATCAAAATCCACATAGACCCTAGGTATATAATAGGCGCATCAGGCGTCCTTCAAAATCCTTTAGAGGTGAATGGATACTCTGCAGAGGCAAAACCTAGATTGGAGGGCGGTAAGTCCGTTTGGCATTTTAAAGCAGAGAACATCCTGGATTTCGCTTGGGCAGCAGACGATAACTTTATTGTAGATTCTACAAAAACAAAAAACAACACCACAATATATGCTGTCTATCAGAATAGAGATCCTGGCTTCAATGGGAACTGGGAAAAGGCATTAAATTACGCTAAAGAATTTTTTGAATATAGCGATGAGCATTTTGGAGCCTACCCATGGCCTACATACAGCATCATCCAAGGTGGCGATGGCGGTATGGAGTACGGTACGGCAACCCTAGTAACGGGTGGTCGTTCTTTAGAAAGCCTAGTAAACGTTATATTCCATGAGGTAGCCCACTCGTGGTATCAACAAATGTTCGGTATTAATGAAACCTACGAAGAGTGGTTTGATGAAGGGTTTACCAGTTACATGGAAACTCTAGGAATGCAAGTTGTTTTTGAGAAAAAAGATCAGCTCCCCAGTAATCCTTCCCAAGAGGCGTACGATTCTTATTTCAGGCTGGTTAAGTCAAATATGGAAGAGCCAGCAAGCTTATTAGCTGATTATTACGATACGAACTACGCTTATTCAAATCAAGCATACCGCAAAGGCCAAGTACTCGCCGTACAACTCGGTTATATCATTGGAGATGAAAACCTAAGAAAAACATTTTTAGAGTTTTATAACAAATGGAAGTTCAAACACCCCAACGCCAACGATTTTAAAAGAGTAGCAGAAAAAATATCAGGAATAAATTTAAAATGGTATTTCAACCTGATGATCAACACTACCAGGTATATTGATTACGGCATTGAAAAAATAAACGGCAATGATTTTTTAATCAAAAACAATTCAAACTTTGCAATGCCTATAGACCTACTTGTAGAATACACCGATGGTGAAAAAGAGCTTTTCTATATCCCATTAAGAGAAATGCGAGGACAGAAGCCAGAAGAGAATCTCATAGAATACAAAGGCGTAAAAAGAACCCTTTTAGAAGATTGGTTTTGGACTAAACCCACTTACTCTATAAGTTTTCAAAAGCCTGTTAAAAAAATCAGCATAGACCCCACTAAACGTCTAGCGGATATCAATTCTGAGGACAACCAGTGGGTTCAATAACCACCACTGCTGTAGCTATAAGCGCATTTTAAAAGCTACAGCAGTACCCTTACCCGTCAATATCAGCCTTAAAAAAAACGAGAATATCCACTCGTTTTTGCTAGCAAAAACTACGTAAGAGTTATTAAAAAAACCTTCTAAACCTCAGCTCTAGATCTCTGTAACAAACCTCTAAAACAGCTGATTAACAAGAGAACAAAGGTTAATGAAAATGTAATTTAACCTCTTTTTACGAGCCCTTTTTGTTTTTTTCTTAAAAAAACAGTATATTCCCTTGGAAGTGCGCTAAATTCAAGCGTTCAAACTACTTAAAAAAAGACATGTTTTTTACCGCGATTTCGAAAAGAATAAAAAGCAAAAACAGCTGAAAAAATACATATAAAAAAGATAAGTATAATGGAGGCGTAAAGAACGTTTACGCTTAGTAATAATAATATTAACACCTATTTTTAATTACATAATAAAAAGCATATGATAAACAAAGAAATGAAGTACAAAGCTTATCAGGTTCACAATTTTAGAACTATTCCACAAATTGAGGCCTTAAGTGAAGAAGAGAAAATGAACATTGAGGTAGTTGGAAATGTACTTCCTTTTAAAGTGAACAACTATGTAATCGACGAACTAATAGATTGGTCAAATTATCTTAACGATCCGATATTCAGACTTACATTTCCGCAAAAAGAGATGCTAGCCGAAGAGGATTTTAACACCATGAAAGAGGCACTAGATAAAAAGGTTGATAGAGACACACTTAAAAAAACTGCAGACACAATTCGTTTAAAACTAAACCCACACCCAGCGGGTCAGTTGGAGATGAATGTGCCTGAATACAAAGGAGAGCGGTTACCTGGAATACAACATAAATATCGACAAACCGTGCTATTCTTTCCAAGTTCTGGCCAAACTTGCCACAGCTACTGTACCTTTTGTTTTCGCTGGGCTCAATTTGTAGGGATGGATGGCTTAAAGTTTGCCATGCGGGAAACCGAGCAACTGGTAGGCTATTTAGAAGAGCATCAAGAAGCAACCGATATTTTATTTACCGGTGGAGATCCCATGATTATGAGCTTTAAAGTATTTAGCCAATATATAGAACCATTTTTAGACAAGGATAACAAAACCAATATCCAAACCATTAGACTTGGAACAAAGGCTTTGGGTTTCTGGCCCTATAAATTCTTAACCGATAGAGACGCTCAAGACTTCTTAGATTTATTTAAAAGAATTGTCGATAGCGGCATAAACTTGTCGATTATGGCACACTTCAACCACATCAATGAGCTGAAAACACCTGCAGTTAAAGAAGCTGTAAGGTTAATCCGTGAAACGGGTGCACAAATACGAACCCAGTCACCACTGATTAGACACATTAATGACGACGCTGATATGTGGGCGAAAATGTGGCGTAAACAAGTAAATATGGGAATGATTCCTTATTACATGTTTGTAGAAAGAGACACTGGGGCAAGACATTACTTCGAATTGCCACTTGCTGAAACCTGGGAGATATTCCAGAAAGCTTACCAACAGGTAAGTGGTGTATGCCGTACTGTTAGGGGGCCTAGCATGTCATGTACACCTGGTAAAGTACAAATTGTAGGTACTCAGGAGGTTCCAATTAATGGAAAAATGGAAAAGGTGTTTGTTCTTCAAATGATCCAAGGAAGAAATCCAGATTGGGTTAATAGGCCTTTCTTCGCTAAGTATGATGAAAAAGCAAGATGGATGGATGATCTGAAACCTGCTTTTGGTGACGAATTTTTCTTTGATAAGGAGTTAACAGAAATGATTGACGACTCACAATTACAAAGTGCATAAGAATAATTAGCTAATATATTTATTTAAGCTGCTTTAAAAGCAGCTTTTTTTATGCCCTTAAATTTAACAAATGATCATTTATAAATCAAATCAATCGTTAATCCATTAAAAAAAATAGCTAAAATTAACATTATGAAATAAAAACGTTAAATTTAATGCGAATATTAAATGCCCAATTATGTCAAAAATAGAAACAAAGCTAATTCATAGCGGACGCGAATACAACGAGACAAAAGCAGTGATCACTCCGATTTATCAAACTTCTACTTACTTAGCAGACCCCAACCCGGAAGAATATATAAAATCAGCAAGTACAGCCAATTACCCATATTTTTATCATAGACATGGGAACCCTTCCAACAGCCAAGTATCGGCAACTTTAGCTGCACTAGAGCAAACGGAGGATGCAATGGTATTAGCAACCGGGATGGCGGCTATCTCTACAGCTGTTATAACAGCTGTAAAATCTGGCGACCATATAGTCGCACAAACCAGCCACTACTCAGGGACATCCTTACTATTTGAAAGTCTACTGCCCAAATACGGTGTAGAAATTACGCGTGTAGAGCAACATAAAACGCAGGAGATCATAGATGCCATAAGGCCCGATACTAGCCTAATCTATTTGGAGACACCATCAAACCCTAATTTAGCAATTACCGACTTACAAAGGGTAGCACAGGTTGCTAAAGAAAAGAAGATAACAACCATGGTGGACAATACATTTGCATCCCCTATCAATCAAAAACCTAAATGCTTAGGCATTGATATTATTTTACACAGCGCAAGCAAGTACCTCGGAGGTCATAGTGACCTTACTGCGGGTGTCATTTGCGGACCTGAATCGTTCATTAACAAGGCTTGGAAAACTCGATTAATCTTGGGAGGTAATTTAGCACCTATGGACAGCTTTTTACTTGCTCGAGGATTAAAAACGTTGAAGCTAAGAATGGAGCAAATTAATGCAACGACTCTTTCAATAGCCAAGTTCCTTGAAAATCAAGAGCAAATTGAAGACACGCTATACCCCGGTCTTCCATCTCACCCCCAGCATGAGCTAGCGAGCCAGCAAATGACAGGTTTTGGAGGCGTGGTGAGCATAATCTTAAAATCAAAAACATCGAAAGATGCACTAATAAAAGCACAGCAATTCTTAAGTTCACTGAAAATATTCACAAATGCTGCTAGCATAGGTGGAGTGGAGTCATTAGTGGTGCACCCGGCTAGCATGTTCGGAAGCCACCAGGAAAATGCCACCAGCAGTGTACCAGCAGGTCTAGTACGACTATCAATTGGCTTGGAACACCCAGATGATTTAATGGAAGATTTAAAAAATGCCCTAGAGACTATAAAGTAAGGCTTAAGGAAAACTTAAACTGCCTGCAGTTCAAAAATTGTAATTTCAGGCAGTATTCCTACCCGCCCCGGGTATCCCAAAAAGCCGTACCCAACATTCACATACAAGGATTTATCATTCTCCGTATATAAACCAGCCCACTCCTTATAAATATATTGTGCCGGGCTCCACTGAAAGCTCTTGGCTCGAACACCAAATTGCATCCCATGGGTGTGACCGGCAAACATGACATCTATATCAGTATCCAACACCTGGGCTTTCCAATGCGAAGGATCGTGCGACAACAACAGTTTCACAGGGTATTCATCATTCACACCAGATAAGGCTTTCTGTAAATCTCCTTTTTTAGGAAACCTCCCTAAGCCCCAATTCTCAACACCTACTAATGCAATCTTATCGTTACCCACCTGAATACTCCGGTGCTCGTCCCTTAATAAGTCCCAGCCCATCACTTTTTGAGTATCGACCAGCTTTTGAAGGTTGCGCCGCTTTTCAGGTGAATCAGCAGCACCAAAGTAATAATCTCCGTAGTCGTGGTTACCCAAAATAGAATACACCCCAAAATCTGCTTTCAGCTTTGAGAAAATATCCTGATATTCACGCATTTCCTCTGCCTTATTATTCACTAAGTCCCCGGTAAAGAATATAGTATCGGCTTTTTCCTTCAAAAGCATTTCTACTCCCCCTAAAACCGCTTTCTTATTGTAGAAGGAACCCGAGTGCACATCCGATATTTGAGCTATTCGGAAACCATGGAATGCTTTTGGGAGATTCTTCAAAGGAAGGGCAACTCTTTTGATTCTGTAATCGTGAGCGCCAGAGATTACGCCCCATGAAAGTGGAAGTGCGGGAAGTGAGCCAATTAAAATACCAGATTTCATCAAAAAGTCTGATCTACTGATACCTTTGGTCTCTTTCACAGATAGCTCAGGTGCAAGTTCCATTTTTTCCCCAGCTGGTGCTTCAACAGGTTCTTTGGGCTTATTGTTAGATCTGTTAAATAAGCGAGCAATCCAAACACCCCCTCTTCTAAAGTCATCTATTAAAATAATAGCGAAAAATAAAAACTTACAAACAGCTGTAATAAAGAATGCGACTAGAATTACCGAGCGAATACTTAAAGGAAGCTCAAATTTAAAAGAAGCCCATACACTAGTGAGCAAAACAACAGAATAGGTCCACCAAATATAGTTGAACGCTTTTGTTTTCACCCATTTTATGGAAGTCGCTTTAAGCGCAAAAAATATATAAAAATCTAATGCAGCTAGTATAAATGAATTTAATACAAGCATGTTCTTGTTATTTCCCTAATGCCAATTTTTTCAACAGCTGAATCCATTTTGGATTTAGGTTTAAACTTTCTACTAATTTAACCTCTTCTCCTCCCATTGCCTTAAACTCATCGGCATATTCAACTTCAATCTCATCAATTGTCTCTATGCAGTCGGCAACAAAGGCGGGGCTAAATACCAACAATTTTTTCTTTCCTTCTTTAGCCAAGCGCTCCAACACATCCGATGTATACGGCTGAATCCATGGGGTCTTCCCTAATCTAGATTGAAAACACACCGTATAATCCCCTTCTTTCAGCCCTAACTTCTCTACCAGAAGCCTAGTAGTTCCATAACAGTGCGAAAGATAACAGTGGGCTTTGGAATCTTTTTGACAGCTATCACATCCAAATTCAGGACACTGTAGCTCTCCACTAGGATCTACCTTACCCAATTGCCTCACCGGCAAGCCGTGGTAACTAAACAAGAAGTGATCAAAGTGACTCAGGTCGTGTTTGTGTGCATTTTCAACAAACACATCAATCATATCAGGCTCGTCGTGAAAATTACTTACGAAACTCACTTCGGGGAAATACTGCCAATTGCGCATAATTTCCATCACTTTATCAATTACTGATCCTGAAGTAGCTGATGCATATTGAGGGAATAAAGGAATTACACGGATAGACTCTAACCACATCCCTTCCATCTTTTTCAATGCACTTTCTATGGAAGGGTTTTGATAGCGCATCGCTAATTCGACATGATACTCATCCCCTAGCTCCTCTTGTAATAAACGTTGTTGCTCTTCGCTATAATACATTAATGGTGACCCAGTTTCCGGATCCCAAATTGTTGAATAAACTCGAGCTGTTTCTGGCGCTCTTCTTGGAGTAATTATTCCTCTAATCAACAAGAAGCGATTCAAGTAGGGAATATCCATTACCCTAGGATCCATTAAAAATTCATTCAAATAGCGCTTGACATCCTTCACGTCTATACTATCGGGAGTACCTAGTTGTACAAGTAATACGCCTTTTTTGGGTTTCATATCCATAGTGGGAGGCAAAAATACATTAAATTCAAATTCTAAGTGTAAGAACTGAGTAAAATATCATGCTATGAGCACTGAAAATCAGAAAGTCTCTAGAAGCACTTTTACATCTTCCATAAGCCACATCGGCGTTGAAGTCGCACCGCATATACCAATTTTCTCGCCATCTGAGAATAACGACTCGTCTAGCTCTTGAGGTTCAGAAATAAAGATAGTGTTCGGGTTGGCAGATTTACACACCTCATAAAGAACTTTCCCATTTGAAGATTTCCTTCCTGCAACAAAAACAATTTTATCAAAATGTTTTGCAAAACTTTCTAAATCTTCATACCTATTGGATACCTGTCTACAAATCGTGTCGTTCGCCTGCACATCATACCCTCTATCTATAAGCTCTTGTTTAATCTCATAAAATCGATCTACACTTTTTGTAGTTTGACTAAACAAAGTGAAACTTTTTGGCAGTTCAACCCCGTCTAGTTCGCTCAAATCTTGAAAAACAATAGCCTTATTATTTGTTTGACCTTGGAGACCGATAACTTCAGCATGTCCTGGTTTACCAAATATTAAAACAGGCTGCTCACCGTCATGAGCAGTTTTAATTCTGTTTTGCAACTTCAACACAACTGGACAAGAAGCATCAATCAATGTTATATTGTTCTCTAAAGCTAGCTGATACGTGTCTGGGGCTTCCCCGTGCGCTCGTATAAGGACCTTCTCATCATGAAGATCTTTCAGGTCTGCATGATTAATAATCCTTAATCCTTTTGCTTTTAATCGGGCCACTTCCTTATCATTATGAACTATATCACCTAAACAATACAGGTAACCTTCTTCATCTAATATTTCTTCGGCCATATCGATTGCATACACAACACCAAAACAAAAGCCCGAGTCTTTATCTATGCTAACTATGAGATTCTTTGCCATGATGCAAATTTACTAAATCCTTTCCAGTTTGAAACATTCTTTACAATTACCTACCTTTGAAAAAAAAATGAAGATGCTTACAAACAGAACCTTTACAATGATTAAGCCCGATGCAGTTAAAAATGGACACATCGGAGCAATTTTAAATGATATTTCAGAAGCTGGATTCAAGATCATTGCAATGAAATATATTCAGTTAAACAAAGAACAAGCTGGTGCATTTTATGCCGTGCATAAAGAGCGCCCATTCTACAATGATTTAATTGAATTCATGACTTCTGGGCCTATTGTAGCTGCTATTTTAGAAAAAGAAGGCGCAGTAGAAGACTTCAGAAAACTCATTGGAGCTACTGATCCAGCTCAAGCTGATGAGGGTACAATCAGGCAGAAATATGCAAAATCCATTGATGCCAATGCGGTTCACGGATCCGATTCCAACGAAAATGCAGCAATTGAAGGAGACTTCTTTTTCTCTAAATTAGAGAGATTTTAAGTTCTTTTTTCAAAGAGATTTAGAGGCCTGGGATAATTTTCTCAGGCTTTTTTATTGACTTTAATTTCTTTTTTTTACAAAAAAATGAAACAACACCCCCCAGAGAACGCATAACATTATTATATTTTTATGATTTTGACGCTCTAATTATTAAAATTATATTTGCTTAAGTTACTTGTTTACAATATTTTTATAAATATCTATCTTAATCGTACATGTCTATAACATATTATACAGCAGACTATATTGCTACCGGAAAAGGAGAGGTGCTTAAACAAGGAGCAGTTGGGATTAGTCCTCAAGGAGTGGTAACACAGATTTTGAGCAGCGCAGACTCCATCCCTAAAGACCGAGTCAAACTAAACGGGATATTAACACCAGGTTTAATAAATGCGCACTGCCACTTAGAATTATCTCATTTAAAAGGCGTTATCCCTAAAGAAACAGGGCTGGTTGACTTCCTTCTATCGGTGACGAAGCTAAAGTCATCAGATAACAAAGAGCAAGAGAAAGCTGCAATAGCAGCGGACAAGGCCATGTATAAAAAAGGCATCCAAGTGGTTGGGGACCACGTAAACACATCTATAACAGAAGATATTAAAAAAAGTAGCCCTATTCATTACCATACTTTTGTAGAGGTTATAGGGCTTAAAGACGACGAGATTCAAGAAAAAATAGATATAGCCAAAGACATTGAGTTTTATTTTGAGGAGGGGAAAACCTCCATCACGCCTCATGCATTTTATTCGTGCTCTAAAGAGCTTATTAGGAACTTTAAAAATCACGTCGGCGAGGACAACATTTTAAGTATACACAACCAAGAGAGCGACGAAGAAAACAAATTGTTCCGTTATAAAAAGGGAGACTTCCTTCGTTTTTACAAAGAGATTGGCTTCGATGTTAATAAATTTAGAGCCAACAGTAAAAATTCTTTCCAAACGGCGCTTCCTTTACTGCCGAACAATGAAAAAACACTCTTCGTACACAATACATTTACTGCATTAGCAGACATCTCCCTATTAGAAAGATTGGGTAAGACTGGTTTTTTTTGCTTCTGTCCAAATGCCAATCTATATATAGAAGGGACGATCCCTAATGTTCCAGTTTTACACTACGGCAATCAAAAAATTGTCTTAGGGACTGACTCTCTTGCATCAAACGATGACCTGTGCTTGGTTTCTGAAATGCGTGCCATACAACAACGATACCCAGAGATTACATTTAAAGACTTGATTTCATGGGCCACTACTAACGGTGCAGAATTCTTTGGTCTAGACAGCGAACTAGGCAGTTTGGAAATTGGCAAAAGACCCGGTCTAGTGTTACTAAAAAACATGAGCGATTTGGCATTTACTGATGACAGCACGAGTGAACGTGTCGTTTAGTTTGAATAGAAAAGAATATTTGCTTTACTTTGTTCCATGGAAAACCTGACGATAAAAGTTACAGGGAAGGTACAAGGTGTATATTTTCGTGTTACTACCAAATCAGTAGCCGATCAACTCGGCATACAAGGATATGTTATGAACCTAGAGGACGGATCGGTCTTAATAGAAGCAGAAGGCAAGAAGCACAAAATGGATTTATTTCTAGAATGGTGCCACAAAGGCCCCGACCATGCCGAAGTGCTAGAGGTTCACAAAACTCCCGGAATTGTTAAAGGATATACAAATTTTGTAGTTCGACGAAAATAACCATCCAGAATGCAGCCTGTCAAAAAATTCCTCAGTGATACTGTTATTTATGGCTTATCGACCATTATAACTAAATTACTGAATTTTTTACTCACTCCATTTTATGTGACCTTATTCAGGCCATCTGTGTATAGTGTTTTCACAACCCTATACGCATGGTCCGCTCTTTTAAATGCACTCTTAGCATTCGGAATGGAGACGACCTATTTTCGGTTTATAGAGAAAACACAAAAAGAAGATAGAAATAGGGTATATAACAACAGCTTCACGATTATCTTAATTCTAAGTGTCGTTTTTTTAACAACAGTTCTCGTATTCGTAAATCCTATAGCAAACTGGCTGAGCCCAACACCAGAACATACTGGATTATACAAGTTATACACAAAGGTTTTTGCGGGAATCCTAGTTGCCGACGCCCTAGCTGTTGTTCCTTTCGCAAAAATAAGAGCACAACAGAAAGCACTACGATTTGGGCTCATAAAAGTTCTCAATATCCTAACCAATATTGGATTAAATGTATTGCTACTAATCATTCTACCTAAGCTTGCTCCCTTTGAAGTACTAGGGTATACCTTCTCCATAGCATCGAGCGGACCATGGATTGGCTTTGTTTTTATTGCTAATTTAGCAGCCAGTATCCTAACTTTATTCTTTTTAATACCTGAAATAAAAACAGTTAAACTCACCATAGATAAACCCGTAGCCAAGGAAATGCTACGCTATAGCTTTCCAATCTTTATTGCAAATTTATCGTTCATTATCAATGAGCATGTGGATAAAATGCTATTTCCTAAACTTTTACCTGGTGAGCAAGGTGCTATAGATTTAGGTGTATACGGTGCTGTTTCTAAAATTGCAGTATTCTTAAATTTGTTTGTCACCGGCTTTAGGCTAGGAGCAGAACCCTTCTTTTTCTCTTATGCAAAAGAGCTCGATGCCCAGAAAGTGTACGCTCAAATAATGGAATATTTCGTAATCACTATGGTCCTTGTGATGGTAGGCTTATCCGCCAATATTAGCTGGCTTCAATATTTCGTCGGAGGGGTTGGAGAAAACCAAGAAGCTTATTGGTCAGGGCTGTTTATCATACCCTTTTTACTGCTGAATTACGTGTTATTGGGAATTTATATCAACCTTTCGATTTGGTACAAATTAACTGATCAAACACGATACGCTATTTACATTTCAGGGATTGGAGCTATTGTAACCGTAGTTCTAACCTACCTATTAGTCCCGATATATTCATACGTAGGAGCCGTTCTTGCCACCACAACAGCTTATTTAACCATGGTGTTATTTAGCTTCATCTGGGGGCAAAAAAACTACCCGATTCCATACAAAGTCAATAAGCTCTGCTTCTACATCCTTATTGGAACCTTTTTATCGTGGTCTTGCTTTGAGATCTTAGAGGCGAACTTCCTTTCTAGCAACCTCTTATTCATTACATTTACAGCACTAGTTGTCTACAGCGAGCGGAAAGCGATTCAGCTGTTTTTTAAAAAATAAGAAGCGCTAAAACTCCTTAATTTCTTTTATCTGTTCGTCCATAAATTGCCTAGCATTCCCCTCTTTAATTGTACCATCTTCGTCAATTTCTGTTAAAATACTTGGAATATGGATCTTCAAGGGCAGCACGTGCATTCTCAGATAGTTACAAACTCCCGTGAAGTGATCAACACCTCGAATATTACCGTATTTTCCGCTTGACAAACCTATTAATGCTGCTTTTTTATGGTGAAAAGAATGTGGAAAGCTCAATGCGTCCACAAAAGCTTTTAATATGCCCGGGAAGCTCCCATTGTATTCTGGAATCACAAAAACGATTTTCTTTGCTTCTGAAACCATTTCCTGTATTCCTTGAAACGCAGAACTCCTTTTCCCATACATATCCGAAAAAACGAATGATTCTGGAAGTTCATTTAAAGAAAGTAGCCTCCAACCTTCTCCATCTTCTGATAGTTTACTCAAATAATAATTCGCTACTTTTTCAGAATAGCTATTTGGCCTATTTGTTCCTGAAATGATTAAGTTCATTTTTATTATCTTTCGTTTTGCTTACCTATGAATACTCATCAGGTGTATCTTTTTTTGTATCTTAGCACCCGAGAGCTTATGTATTTCTTTGATG
>Ga0079226_10001408_pt1 | contig 18450 bp, 17 predicted proteins | sample Poulit2014_FD_76345 | JGI IMG/M metagenome (GOLD analysis project Ga0079226, IMG submission 76345) | Agricultural soil microbial communities from Georgia to study Nitrogen management - Poultry litter 2014 | ecosystem: Environmental > Terrestrial > Soil > Agricultural land | place: USA: Georgia...
TATTTATATTGCTAATTTATTTTTCTTGGCATAATGCCTCGCCGATAGAGTCGTAAAGCTAATTATAGTTAAGGTGCTCAACGGCATTATAATTGCAGCTACCAACGGAGACATAGTCCCCTGAACAGCAAAGCTCAATCCGATTAAATTGTAAACTATGGAAATAGCGAAGCTTCTATGAATGATCCTTACAGTGTCTTTTGAAAAATTAAATATCCCTACTAGCTTATCAAAAGATTTTCCCTCTAGAATTGCATCACATCCTGGAGAAAAGTTATTGATATCATCCGATACAGCAATCCCAAGGTCTGCTTGCTTTAATGCTCCAGCGTCATTCAGGCCATCCCCTAACATGCAGGGATGCTCTTGCTGCAATTGCAGCTGCTCAATAAATTCAAGTTTTTGGTGCGGCAGCATATTGAAATTGAGTTTGGATCTTTCTGGAAAAAGAGCTCTCAAAACAGGTTCTTCTTTATTGTTATCTCCGGAAATCAAGTGTAACTTGTAATCAGCTGACAAGCCCCCAATAACCTGCTTTAAACCTTTTCTATAAGGCTGCTTTGTACTAAACACACCTTTATAAACACCATCAATACGCACATGGACTCTACTCCCAATAAAAGCATCTGCTTCCTCTTTCACCTCTACCAAAGTAGAGCTGCCTAATACTATTTTCTGTCCCTGGCAGCTGGCGGTAATCCCCCTTCCAGGCTGCTCGTCAAACGTTTGCAGCTCAAGCATTCTCTTAGACCCAAGAAAACGCACTATTTCCCGGCTTAAGGGATGACTAGACTGTCTAACTGCGTTCCAAATCAGCACCTCATCCTCATCGGCTAATCGACCTTTGAAGGCCATCTCAGCAGAGTTTGGGGATGATATTGTCCCTGTCTTATCGAACACTATGGTGCTTATTTTTGCCATTCTCTCTAGTGCTTCTGCACTCTTTACAAATAATTTGTTTTTATCGAGGATACTCAATGCAGCAGAAAAAGTAAAAGGGCTGGATAAAGCTAGGGCGCAAGGGCAAGCAATGATTAACATAGCGGTCAATGCATTCCACCCTCGGGCGACATCTCCTTGAAAGGTCCAATAAAATAGCGCACCAATAGACAGAAACAATAAGGCTGGCGTAAAGTATTGGCTCACTCTATTGGAGAATGTTTTAAAAGCCTCTTTATTAACACCTGCATCTTTCTGATTCCACAATCTGGTTAAATAACTTTGCGAAACTGGCTTAATAATCTCCAGCTCAATACCTGACCCTATTTGTCTAGCTCCGGCATATATCTTCTCACCAGACTCTCGCGAAACAGGCTCCGACTCTCCAGTAACAAAGCTGTAGTCTAATGAAGCATCGCCTTTTATCAGCACAGAATCAGCAGGTACGATTTCATTATTACGAATAAACAATCTGTCCCCTACTACTAAGTCCGCAAGTTGAGTTGGCTTCTCTATCTTTCCAATTAACTTGGTAATTGCAACTGGAAAGTAAGATCTATAATCTCGTTCAAATGAAATATGATGGTAGGTTTTCTCCTGTACGAACTTCCCTAGCAGTAAAAAGAATACCAGACTACATAAGGTATCAGCGAAACCTCCCCCCGTATTACTGATTACATCGTAGGCGGTTCTAAAAAACAATACAAATATCCCTAAAGCTAAGGGGACATCCAGGTTGAGCTGCCTACTTTTTAAGCTATAATAAGATGATATATAATAATCCCTGGCACTATAAAGCATTACAGGGAAAGTGAGTAACAAATTAAAGTACCCAAAAAAAGCAGCATATTTTGTTTCAAAGGCACCCATACCAAAGTATTCAGGAAAACTGAGCATCATAGCGTTACCAAAGCAAAAGCCTGCAACGGTAATCTTACGCACCAGGTTACTTTGATTCTGCACCTTCCCCTCCGATTCTCTCACCACATCTTGAAGAGTAATTTTCGGCTCATAACCCAACCCTTCAAGGAGCTCTACTACTCCTTTTAAAGATAGTTTATTGTGATCGAACCGGACATGCAGCTGTTTTTTAAAAAAATCGGACTGAGAAAACACGATAGCATCGTTAAATCGGAATAAATTCTCCAACAAGTAAACGCAAGAGCTACAATGTATTACTGGAATAAGAAAAGTGATGTGGGTGCTTTTATCATCCTTAAAATCAACAAGTTTATCCGCAATCTCGGCCTCATCCAAATAAGCATAGTTGGTTTTATTTTTAGACTGCGCTTTACCGGGGTGCTTATTAAAAGTATAATATTGCCCCATATCATTCTCATGGAGAATTTGATAGACGCTTTGACAGCCAAAACAACAGAAGTCATGCCCCTGATGCTGAAAAGAGCGATCAAATACTTCATCACCGCAGTGAAAGCAAAGCAACTTAACTTTTTCATGAGTAACTACAATTCCCATCTTCCAACTTTATTAAATACTAAATAGCTTTTGAGTACATGGGCCTATCGCCCATTTTCTCTTTAGATCTTAAATCAAAAGCCATACAGATATTCCTAATAAAGGACATCCCCACCTCAGTGGCTTTAATCAAATTGCCATTAATCTCTACAAGTCCATCCTCGAGGAGTTCTGTCAACTGACTGCAGAAATAAGCATTCAAGCTCTCATCGTTATTCAATCGCACCTCTCCTCTACACATCAACTCCAGAATATAAGCACGTATAACTTCATCAAGATTGGTTAGCACATGTCCTTTAATTATTGGCAGCTCACCCTTATCAAGAATCGCGTAATACTTTTCTACTTTTTTTTCATTTTGTGCAAAGGCACCCCAGGCATCAGAAATAGAAGATACGCCTAAACCAATCATTAAAGGCGTATACCTATCCGTATACCCCATAAAGTTTCTATGTAAAGTTTTTTTAATCTTACTTTGATACAAGCTATCGGTCGGTAAAGCAAAGTGATCCATTCCCACATCGTAAAATCCTGCCGCAAAAATCTTTTCTTTTGCTGCATTATAAAGCTGAAGCTTTAACTCTGCGCTTGGCAAATCAGCTTCCGTAAACATCCTTTGACCTGGCTTTACCCAAGGCACATGCGCATAACTATAAAATGAAATGCGGTCTGGTTTTAAAGACAAAGATATGTCTACAGTTTCCATCAGACTTTCCATATGTTGTTTAGGCAGACCGTATATTAAATCAAAATTAATGGATGTGTAGCCTATTTCCCTAGCTTGCTGCATAACCCTGCTAACATCTTCGGAAGTTTGAAAGCGATTGATTATGCGCTGAACTTCTTGATCAAAATCTTGAATCCCTAAACTCAATCTCCTAAACCCTAAATCATACAACGTTTCCAAGTGCTCCTTCGTCGTATTGGCTGGGTGAGCTTCAAAGGAAAAAACGGCATTACCTACCTTCTCAGTGCCTTCCAGAAGTCCCTCAACAAGCACTTTCAAATTTTCTGCCGAAAAAAACGTTGGTGTACCACCACCAAAATGAATTTCAGAAATGGGATAAGATTCAAATTCCAACTTTTCTTTATATAGTTGCCATTCCTTTAGGATTGCACGTATATAAGGACTCTCAACCGAATGGTTTTTCGTAATTCTGGTATTACAGCCGCAATATGTGCAAAGGCTCTCACAAAAGGGCAAATGGACATATAAAGCCATTCCAGATTTTACGGCCTTGGAGTCATATGTTTTTTTTAGTGCAGCAATCCATTGATTTACACTAAACTTCTCCACATCCCAACAAGGCACTGTAGGATAACTCGTATAACGTGGTGCTCCCACATTATACTTTTCTATTAATTGATAATATTTATCCTCCATATTACTTTTTTTCATTACAAATAACCCTCTCTTCATCCCCCACCTTATTCAAGGTCTCCTTTTCCCAAAAATCCATATAACCTATCATTTGTTTTGCAATCTCCTGTATAGAGCCCGATTCACAAGACAGCTGTACCACCTCCATACCTAACTCTGCGGCTGCTTTCAAATCCACATGCGTTAGAGCGCTTGACCTAGAGATGACCCGCGACACACCTAACATTTTGAGTTCTTTTATTAAGTGATAATCTAAAATATCAAAAGACGACAAAACAACCACCTGTTTTCCACATGCATATACGACCGTTTTCAAATTTATTTCATTTGAAATCATCGTGATATCATGCTTCTTTCCATTGGCTAAGGATAATATTTGTTTTTCTTCTTCTTTAACATTAAAAACAATTGCCTTCATCGGTATAATTTCTTCCTTATATCAATATTTTTAAAACCCTTTTACGACTTTACCCATTACTTACGACTCTACCCATTACAAAAACAAATATATGCTACCCCGCCTATTTAGGAAATGCCATTTTCACTTAAAAAATGTGACCGCGATCACATTCTGTAATTTGCTGCGAAAATTCACGAAAATGTGACTCTTTATTAAACTTAAAAACCATATATTTGCTACACTAATAGTTGTTATGACAAATAAAAAGTTCAATAGGTATTCTTTCTTATTGGAAAGAACTGCAAAAAGAGTTAAACAATTTGCGCAATCGGCATTTTTAGAAAACGATTTCGGCGTAACTGTGGATCAGTGGTCGGTTTTAAAAATCTTAAATGAAGAGGGTCCCGTTCCTGGGAAACTGGTAGCAGAAAGAACCAATAAAGATCACCCGACCTTAAGTAGGATCATAGATAAACTAGAAATAAAAAATCTCGTCGAAAGAAAAGATCACCCTAACGACAGGAGGGTTTGTCTATTGTGCCTTACAAAGGATGCAAAGGATTTAATTCATACCATTGAACCGGAGATAGACGACATACGGATGCATGCTTGGAAAAACCTCACCGAAGAGGATTTTGAACACTTTAATAGAATTCTAAACAAGATTTATACAAATTTAAAATAACAAATATGATTACAACAGATATATGCATTATTGGAGCAGGACCAGTTGGTCTTTTTGCAGTCTTTGAAGCAGGGCTACTAAAAATGCGTTGTCATTTAGTTGATGTATTACCACAAGTTGGCGGACAGCTTTCGGAAATATAACCTAAAAAGCCGATATACGACATCCCTGGATACCCTAGTATATTAGCGCAAGACCTTATAGATCAACAAATGGAGCAGATAGCCCCTTTTAATCCCACCTTTACCTTAGGGGAAAGAGTAGAAGCTCTTGACAAGCAGGAGGATGGTTCTTATCAGGTAAAAACTTCTGAAGGAACTATCATCGAAGCAAAAGTAGTCGTTATAGCTGGAGGGTTGGGCTGTTTTGAACCGCGCAAACCAGCTTTAAGCAATTTAGCTCAATTTGAGGGAAACTCCTTGCATTACATGGTATTAAACCCGGAAAAATTCAAAGGTAAAAATATTGCTATTGCAGGAGGTGGGGACTCCGCTTTAGATTGGACTATTCACCTGAGTAAAATAGCCTCGAAAGTGAGCCTAATTCATAGAAGCAACCAATTCAGAGGTGCACCAGATTCAGTTGAAAAAGTTTTTGAGCTCGCCGAATCAGGTAAAGTTAACCTTTATTTGTCCCATCAATTGGTTGGACTACATGGTAACGGAACCCTTAATCATATAGAACTTCAAAACAAAGAGAAAGAGCAAGTTCTAGTGCATGCAGAAGATTTAATAACCCTTTATGGTCTCAGTCCAAAGCTCGGACCTATAGCAGACTGGGGACTTAATATAGAAAACAATGCTATTGCAGTGGATACATTTGATTATTCAACTAACATCGAGCGTATTTACGCCATTGGAGACATCAATACATACCCTGGTAAATTAAAATTAATTCTGTGTGGCTATCACGAGGCGGCATTAATGGCACAAAGCGCCTACAAATATGTTTATCCAGACAAAAAACTATCATTTAAGTACACAACAGTAAACGGTATTCACAGCTTTTAACAAAGGATAAAACTAGGCAAATGGAAAATAATTTGGTTAATTTGCATATACATGAACCATCGGGAGAGGTTAGAGATATTCAAGCTCCAACAGATATGAGCTTGAGTCTGATGGAAATCTTAAAATCTGAGGGTTACCCTATTCAAGCCACATGTGGAGGAATGGCTCTGTGTGCGACTTGTCATATTCGGGTACTCGAAGGGTTTGAGCAGCTACCAGAAGCACAGGAAGGCGAACTATACATGCTAGACACTTTGTTTAACGTAGATGATACCAGCAGGCTCTCTTGTCAAATCCGAATAAGTCCAGAGCTAGAGGGTCTGCACTTAGAACTGATGGGGGATTAAAGTAATATAAGTTCAATTAAGTAGCAAAACAAACATGCAATGATAGAAACAGTCATCAAAACACAAAGCAAATTCCCTAGAGTGATTATTTTAGGTGGAGGCTTTGGTGGTGTAGAGGTCGCTAGGAAATTAAAAAACAAACCCGTAGACGTATTGCTTATAGACAGGTTTAACTTCCATACCTTTCAACCTTTACTATATCAAGTCGCTACAGGAACACTTGCTGATGACTCTATTGCATTTCCACTAAGGAAAATGTTTAAGAAACAAAGCAACTTTTCGTTCCGATTAGCAGAAATCGAAAAAGTCAATCACCAAGAGCAGGTAGTTCACACCTCTGTTGGTGCTTATGGATACGATTACCTTGTCATCGCTACAGGTGCAACGAGTAACTTTTTTGGAATGGAAAACATTGAAAAGTTCGCCCTAGGGATGAAAAGCGTTAAAGAAGCTTTGAACATTAGAAGCTATGTGCTACAAAATTTTGAAGAAGCTATTCTAAGAAAACACCAAGGAGAACGTACGAGGTATTTGAATTTTGTAATTGTCGGTGGCGGACCCACTGGGGTAGAATTATCTGGCGCGATTGCAGAAATACAGCTGCACATGCTTAAGGAAGACTATCCCGAGCTTCGAAAAGAGGAAATGAATGTTTACTTGATAGAAGGAATGGACCGGGTCCTAGGTGCATTATCTGAATCTTCTTCAAAAGACGCACTCCGTTATCTTGAAGACCTAGGAGTTAAAGTACTCCTCAACACACAGGTAACGGATTACGATGGCGATATTCTAAGCCTATCGGGTGGCAAAACCATTGAAACAAAAACAGTAATCTGGAGTGCTGGTGTAAAGGGACAAATGCCTGAAGGTATTGATGCCTCCTTAATAGAAAGAGGCAATAGAATAAGAACTGATGAGCAGTGTCGTGTCGAGGGTATGTCCCGAGTTTACGCAATTGGAGATGTAGCGGCACTTATCTCTCCTGACACCCCTAGAGGGCTTCCTGGTGTAGCACCTGTTGCACAACAACAAGGAAAATATGTAGCCGAGCATATTGTCAATACTATTGAAAATAAAACAAATGAAAAATTTGTTTATACAGATAAAGGCTCGATGGCCACAGTAGGTAGAAGTAAAGCGGTTGCAGATTTAGGTAAAGTCCACTTCAAAGGATTTTTTGCTTGGACCATATGGATGTTCATCCATTTGGTTTCGATTTTCGGATTTAGAAACAGAATGGTTACTTTCGTGAATTGGAGTATTAAGTTTTTTACAAAAAGTAGCGGTATTCGTCTTATTATAAACCCCTATTTTCAGGAAGACAAATAAATAGTCGCTATTAGCACATAGTACAAACAGTTCTAACACGTAATGAACAACAAAGAAATTGCAAAAGTTTTCAAACTTTATGCACAATTAATGGAGCTTCATGGAGAAAATCCATTTAGAACAAAAGCCATTTCATCGTCCGTTTTTAAAGTTGAAAAAATTGGAGTTCCGATACTTGAATCTACCGTAAAAGAGTTAAGTGACCTTCCAGGAATTGGAAAAAGCACAGCGGAGAAGATTCATCAAATTGCACATGAAGGCACATTTTCAGAATTGGATGAGCTTCTAGCGAAAACTCCTAAAGGCATACTTGACCTCCTTGAGGTTAAAGGGCTAGGGCCTAAAAAGGTACTCACCATTTGGAAAGAGATGAACATAACGGATTTAGGGGAACTACTTTATGCTTGTAATGAAAACAGATTAGCTCAAGTTAAGGGCTTTGGAGTAAAAACCCAAGCAGCTGTTCAAGACTCCATTGAGTTTATATTAAAAAACAAAGGCTGGTATTTATACGCAAAGATAAAAGCCCAAGCAGAGCACATGCTACAGCTTGCTCAGTCGGCGGCAGAAACTAGCGATATTATTTCTTTTACAGGCGAGTTTAGAAGATCAAGCGAGATTTTACAGAGAATTGAAATTCTCCATACCTTACCTTTAATCAAGCTCAAACTAGCCTTATCCGAATACAATCAAGATCAAGTTGACTCAAGAACGCTACGCGTTGGAAACCACCCGGATATTCCAGTTGACTTTATTCATACAACAAGAGAGAATTTCGCGAGAGATTTGATGTTAACTACAGGCTCAGATAGCCATGTCCAGAAATTAACGAGCCCCCTACCGAGCTTACCAAGTGAGCAGGAAATCTATCAATCTTTGGGCCTCAGCTTTATTCCGCCGGAACTACGAGAGGGGACACATGAAGTTGAAAAAGCGAAAAACAATCAAATTCCAAATTTAATCACGGTATCTGATTTAAAAGGAAGCCTTCATAACCACTCAACATACAGTGACGGTAAGGACACCTTGAAGGATATGGCTTTATATTGCAGAGACAATTTAAAGCTCGAATACTTCGGCATTGCGGACCACTCCCCTGCTGCACACTATGCTGGCGGGCTTTCCATAGAAAAGGTCCAGCAACAATGGGAAGAAATAGATCTATTAAATAAGGAGCTAGCACCTTTTAAAATATTTAAAGGGACAGAGTCCGACATCTTAGAAGACGGCAGCTTAGATTACCCTAGTGAAATTTTAGCAGGATTTGATTACGTAGTTGCTTCCATTCATAGAACCTTAGGGATGGATGAGGAAAGAGCTACAGAACGACTGATAAAAGCCATAGAAAACCCCTACACCACCATACTGGGGCATCCCACTGGACGTCTTTTATTAAGCCGCCCGGGTTACCCCATAGACTTCAAAAAAGTTATCGATGCGTGTAAAGCAAACGGTGTGACGATAGAGATAAATGCGAACCCATTGCGGCTAGATTTAGACTGGAGACACCATCAGTATGCAATTGAACAAGGTGTATTGCTATCGATCAATCCCGATGCGCACATAAAAGAGGGCTTACTGGACATGGAGTACGGCGTGCAGGTGGCTAGAAAAGGAGGCCTGGAAGCTAAAGGATGTTTAAATGCTAAAACCTTAGACGAAATAACACAGTATTTTAAAAATAAAAAATAGTTTCTGGCTCATGAAAAAGCATTTTAAAACATCCTTTTTGCTAGTGCTTTTTGTGTTGATTAATCATACACTAAGCTTTGGGCAACTTTACGAGGACGGCATTCCTGAGTTTACTCGTGCAGATACTTTAAGAGGTGCACTAAGCCCTTTAAGAACTTGTTATGACATTAAGCACTACAATTTAGATATCGAGGTCTTTCCAGAGGAGAAAACAATCAAGGGAAGCAATCAATTTCTATTTAAAGCGGAAAAGGATTTCCGAAAGCTTCAATTTGATTTATTTGACAACTTACTGGTGGATTCTATAATTTACAAAGGCAACCTACTACCTTATGAAAGAGAGTATAACGCTGTATTTATCAAATTCCCAAGCACCATCACCAAGTCTTCAATCGATTCATTTACAGTCTACTTCTCAGGCAAACCTATAGTAGCTAAAAATGCACCTTGGGATGGGGGGGTTATTTGGGGCAAAGATAATAATGGAATAGACTTTATTGCTACAGCGTGTCAGGGTTTAGGTGCATCGGCATGGTGGCCCAATAAAGATCATCAATCCGATGAGGTAGATAGCATGCTCTTAACTGTGACCGTTCCGGATCCTTTACAAAACATTTCTAATGGAAAGCTTCTAAAAACTGAGAAGCCTAACGATAAAACCACGAAATATTACTGGGAAATAAAAAACCCAATAAACAATTATAATGTGGCCTTAAACATTGGCGATTATGCACACTTTCAGGAACAATACCAAGGCATAGATGGTCCTTTAGAAATAGACTATTATCCGCTGAAGGAAAACCAAAATAAAATTGAGCACCTCAAAACGAACGTGATAACCATGCTGGAGGCCTTCGAACATTGGTTTGGCCCCTATCCATTTTATCAAGACGGTTATAAAATAGTGGAGACCCCACATTTGGGGATGGAACACCAAAGTGCTATAGCATACGGAAACAAGTATTTAAACGGCTATCTAGGCAGAGATAACTCAGGATCAGGCTGGGGTAAAAAATGGGATTTCATCATCATCCATGAATCGGGTCACGAATGGTTTGGAAATAACATCACTGCTAAGGACATTGGAGATATGTGGATCCACGAAAGCTTCACAAACTACTCTGAAGCCCTATACATAGAGTATTTCTACGGCAAAAAGGCAGGCCAAGAGTACATCTATGGAAACAGAAGAGGCATATTGAATGACCGTCCCCTTCGCGGGCCTTTAGGTGTAAACTACAGCGGCTCAGGCGACATGTACCTCAAGGGCGGGGTGATGCTAAATCAGTTGCGAAGAATAATAGCAGATGATACGCTATGGAGAAATATTTTAACTGGACTAAATGTAGATTTCAGGCATCAAACTGTAGATTATGACGATGTTGTAGACTATATCATTGCTAAGACTAAGATGAATTTAGCGCCTTTCTTTGAGCAGTACGTTCTCCAAAAGGACATTCCTACTCTAGAGCTGAAGCTTTTAAAGGATGGCACTGCCGAGGCGCGGTGGAATAGCGAAGTCGAGAACTTCGAAATGCCTATTCATTTAGGAATAAGAGAAACTGAATTTCAAAAGATAAATTTAACCCAGGAATTTCAAAAATTACCTTGGAACAACATACATAAAGATAAGCTGTTAATTGATACATTTAATTATTACATTAACGTGACCTATCTTTAAAATGAAAATGGAAAAAAGGAAACAATCAAGCAGAATATTTTGCTATCATTGATTCTATAAACCATTTTTTTTCATTAGGTTTGCATAAATTTTTAAGACACTGAGACAAAACTCTTCATGGGATTATTTAATTGGTTTACACAAGAAATTGCAATTGATTTAGGTACAGCAAATACCCTAATTATTCATAACGACAAGGTGGTTGTGGATGAACCTTCCATTGTAGCATTTGACAGGACTAGCAATAAAGTTATTGCTATTGGTCGCCAAGCTATGCAAATGGAAGGGAAAACTCACGACAACATTAGGACCGTCAGACCTTTAAGAGATGGTGTTATTGCAGATTTTACTGCTGCAGAATACCTCATACGGGGTATGATAAAACTAATTAATAAAGGAAGAGGTTGGTTTTTCCCTTCATTGCGCATGGTGGTATGTATTCCCTCAGGCATAACTGAAGTTGAAAAACGTGCCGTAAGAGACTCCGCGGAGATAGCTGGGGCAAAAGAAGTGTATCTAATCCACGAACCTATGGCAGCTGCTATAGGAATTGGGATAGATGTTGAAGAACCGGTTGGAAATATGATCATCGATATTGGTGGAGGAACTACTGAAATTGCAGTCATTGCACTTTCGGGTATTGTTTGCGACCAGTCCATTCGTGTAGGAGGTGATAACTTTGACTCAGATATCATTAACTACATACGCCGTCAACACAATATAATGATTGGAGAGCGTACGGCGGAGAAAATAAAAATAGAAGTTGGTGCAGCTTTACCTGAATTACAAGATCCACCTGAAGATTTTGCTGTTCAGGGTAGAGATTTGATGACAGGTATTCCAAAGCAAATTACGGTTTCTTACACAGAGATAGCGCACTGCTTGGATAAATCGATATCAAAAATTGAAGAAGCTATTTTAAAAGCTTTAGAAATCACCCCTCCTGAACTATCTGCGGATATTTACCAGACTGGTATCTACTTAACAGGTGGTGGCGCATTACTTCGTGGTTTAGAAAAGCGTATACAAGCGAAAACCAAACTCCCTGTACACATTGCTGAAGATCCATTAAGGGCGGTAGTCAGAGGAACAGGAATTGCACTTAAGAACATCGGGAGATTTAAATTTTTAATGCAGTAAGAAAATAAAGCAGAAAAAATAAAAAGACAATAAAGTAGCTAGAACAAAAGAGAGATAAATAACACATGAAAAACCTGTGGCACTTTTTTATACGATTTAATGCCGTAATTTGGTTTTTACTATTTTTCATATTTGCTCTTATTCTAGTTATTAGGAATAATGAATATCAGAAATCGTACTTTATCAATTCTTCAAATGAAATAGTAGGCTCTTTTTACAAAGAGCTTAATTACTGGAAAGGATATTTAGCATTAGATAAGGTAAATCAAGAACTAGTCGAAGAAAATGCACTGTTACATAAAAAACTGGCCCAGTACAATTTACTTGACACTACATCTGTAAGTAAAGATATAATACAAGTCGATTCCTTAGATTCAGCTCGATACTTATTTATACCGGCAAAAATTGCCAACAACAGTATAAAGCAAAAGAACAACTACATCACCTTAAGTAAAGGTAGAAAGCATGGGATTCAAGAGGGAATGGGGGTTATCAGCTCAACTGGAATTGTTGGTTTTGTACTTAAAACTTCTCCCAATTTCAGTACCGTCCAATCTTTACTCCATACCGACACAAGAGTTTCCGTAACGATCGATTCACTAGGCGTTTTTGGATCACTTGTTTGGGGTGATAATCAAAGTTCAAATCACGCCTATATCAGAGAAGTTCCTAGTCATGTACTTGTTAATAAAGGACAAAAAGTATTTACATCAGGATTCTCAACTTTCCCTGAAGGAATTCAAGTAGGAATAATCGAGGAGGTGGAAAAATCTCAAGAAGACAGCTTCCTGAGGATTAAAATAAAGCTATCAAACGACTTTGCAACACTAGCGCGTGTTTATGTTGTTGAAGATTTAAAAGAAGATGAACAACAAGAATTAGAGGAATTACAAAACAATGGGTAAGAAGGTTATTATAAACATACTACGTTTAATAATTTTAGTATTACTTCAGGCTGGATTATTTAAAAACATAGGGTACTACAATATAGCATCCCCCTACCCTTATATTCTATTTTTACTCCTCCTTCCTATTGGAATATCCAACTTCACTTTATATTTAATAGCATTTGCATATGGCCTGATAATCGATGCTTTTTACGATAGCATTGGATTACATGCGGCCGCTTGTATCTGTTTAATGGCGTTTAGGATATTTTTCCATAATATTACACTAGATGTAGAGTTTAAAAAATCTTTTATCACACCAAGCATCACCCAATTAGGTTTTAAATGGTTTATTTCCTATATAGCTATAGGAACTTTCATTCACCATCTAGCATTATTCTTAATTGAAGCTTTTTCATTTAAGAATATACTTTATACGTTAATGGGCAGTTTAATTAGTAGTGTTTTTAGTATTTTAGTTATTTTATTAATTACCCTATTGACATATAGAAAAAAATCTTACGTGAACGGCTAAAAGCCCGTTTAAATAGTTTGAAAATGTTTATTATTTTATCGCATGAATAGCTTCTTTGCTAGAAAATATGTACTCCAAGGAATATTTATATTTATCGCTATCAGCATAATAGCTAGGCTATTCTATCTTCAAATTATTGATGATTCTTATATTTTATCTGCCAATAACAACGTCTTGCGGAAGATGGTCGTTTACCCAGCAAGAGGGGTTATCCTAGACAGAAATGGTAAAATATTAGTTCAAAACGAACCGGTTTACGATTTGATGGTCACGCCCAGAGAAGTAGTCGAATTGGATACCAGCCTATTTTGCCAACTAATTGACATTGAGAAAGACGACTTCATTAAGAAACTGGAAAGAGCGAGGAGTTATTCTCCTTACCGCTCATCGATTTTCGAAAAGCAATTATCCTCCAAAACATATGCCCGCTTGCAGGAGCACCTATATAAGTTCAGAGGGTTTTATGTACAAAATAGAACCGTAAGAAGTTATCCTGATAGTATAGCTGCTCAATTTTTAGGATACATTCAAGAAGTTAACGAAAAAGATATAGAAAACTCAAAGGGGTTTTATAGACCTGGAGATTACATTGGGGCAACTGGATTAGAACGCTCATACGAAGACCTATTACGGGGCCAAAGAGGTGTAAGAAACGTTATGGTAGACGCCCTGAATCGTCCTAAGGGTTCATTCATGGACGGAAAGTACGATACTTTAGCTGTTGCAGGTGAAGGCCTAGTATCATCATTAGATAAAGACTTACAGCAATTCGCAGAAAAATTAATGGAAAACAAGATGGGCTCGGTAGTGGCCATTGAACCTTCTACTGGTGAGATATTATCACTAGTAAGTAGTCCCACTTATGATCCTAATTTAATGGTAGGGAGAGAAAGAGGCAACAATTACATGGATTTATTAAACAATCCACACAAGCCAATGTTTATTCGTCCTCTACAAGCAGCCTACCCCCCTGGCTCTGTATTTAAAGTAGTTTCTGCATTGATCGCACAACAAGCTGGAGTAATCAATGGGGACACCAGATTCAATTGCCCTGGAGGATATAGGTATGGAGGAGGCCGTGCTATTATGCGATGCACCAGCGTATGTGGGAACATCAACCTTGTTCAATCTATTCAAAGATCTTGTAATACCTATTATGGTCATGTCTATTCACGCATGATTGATGGTAGAGGGATGCCAGGATATAAAGCGTATGATTTATGGAAAACTGCTTTAAATGATTTTGGCTTAGGAGTCACCTTAGGGGTGGATCTTCCTGGAGAAAAAGGAGGCTTTGTTCCTGATGCTGATTACTACACAAAAAGATATCGAAGTAACAAATGGGGTGCTAGCTTTACAATGTCACTCTCTATAGGGCAAGGGGAACTAGGTATCACTCCTTTACAAATGGCAAACCTGATGGCTATAGTAGCCAATAGAGGTTTTTACTATAGACCTCATATAATTAAAGGAATAGGAAGTGAGAATATCACAAAAAAAGAGTTCACTGAAAAAGTCCACGTTGGAGTGGATGAAAAACATTTTGAACCTGTAATTGAAGGTATGAGCAGGACGGTCAATCAACCGGGTGGTACTGGATATATGGTTAGAATACCAGGAATTGAAATGTGCGGGAAAACTGGAACAGTACAAAACCCCCATGGAGAAAACCACGCAGTATTTTTCGCTTTCGCCCCAAGGGAAAACCCTAAGATTGCAATTGCAGTATTCGTGGAAAATGCTGGTTACGGAGGTACCTGGGCAGGTCCCATTGCTAGTATGATGGTAGAGAAATACTTAAGGGACACTATAAGCCTTCCTCAGTATATTCAAGATCGCATTTATAATGCTGATCTTCTACCGAAGGTAAAAAAAGAAGAACAAAAAACTGTCCCTCAAAGCACCTATATAGAACACCAAAGTTTAGACCTTGAGTCTATCAACCAATCGTATGCAGCAATTTTAAATCGAAGAGGTAATGAATAGTATGCGTAAAAGAAGGTTATTTGGTCATGTAGATTGGCTTACAATTATATTGTGGTTTTCACTTTGTATAATCGGGTGGTTTAACATTCGTGCAGCTGTATACGACCCAAATTCTTCAGGCTTATTTGACTTGAATACTAATTATGGTAAACAAGGCTTATATATTCTTTCAGCTACTATTTTAGCGTTTATAATTCTATTAATAGATGCACGTTTTTTTATTACCATAAGCCCAATCGTGTACATTGTCACGCTATTACTCTTAGTTTTAGTATTAATCGTGGGGCGAAATGTTGGAGGAAACCAAGCCTGGATACCTTTAGGGACATTCCGTTTGCAGCCGTCGGAATTTGCAAAGTTTGGCACCAGTTTAGTATTAGCACTTTTTCTGAGTAACCAAAGTGGAAAGGCTCCCTCATTGAAAAACTTATTAATTGGCTCATCCATAGTATTTCTTCCTATAGTATTAATTATGCTACAGCCAGATACAGGATCTGCGTTAGCATTTTTCTCTTTAATTCTTGTTTTCTATAGAGAAGGTTATTTTGGGACATGGGTTTTGGTTTTTGGTGGCTTAGCAATCGCCTTATTTGTCCTAGCACTATTATTCAATCAATGGTTATTAATTGGAGGAATTGCAATTTTAAGCGGATTAATATTTTACTTTACCAATCGCCGGCAGAAGGCTTTGTTTCAATGTATAGCCTTATTTCTGGCGAGTTCTGCATTTATTCTCTGTGTGGATTTTACCTACGAAAACATATTACAAACCCACCAAAGAAACCGAATCGATGTTATCTTAGGAAAGATTGACGATCCTCGTGGAGACGGTTACAATTTAAACCAATCCAAAATAGCCATAGGCTCGGGACAGCTACTCGGCAAAGGCTATTTGCAGGGAACACAAACAAAATACAACTTTGTCCCAGAGCAAAGTACGGATTTCATATTCTGTACAATTGGCGAGGAATGGGGGTTTGTAGGGAGTGTCATACTAGTTGGTTTATTCGTTACACTGCTATTACGAACGATACATATTGCTGAAAGACAGAAATCAGATTTCGCTAGAATATATGGATACGCTACTACATCCATTTTGTTTTTCCACTTCTTTATCAATATAGGGATGACAATAGGGCTAGTGCCCGTTATCGGGATTCCTTTACCTTTTATTAGCTATGGTGGATCATCATTATGGAGTTTCACCATCTTACTCTTCATCCTGCTCCGTCTTGATGCAAGCAGAAAAGGATTATCTGGATAAACTACCGTTTTGATCAAGCAAGTACCTTTATTGAAAAGCTATTAGGAAACTATAAAAGCGGAAGTACTATCCTTCAATTGGCGAATATTTAATATCTATTAAATCTTTAAAACGATCTTTTAAGAACTTGACTTCTGATTGACGGATAGCAACCCTAATTCTACAATCTATTTCAAACTGTTGCTCTATGATTTTCCAGTCATAATCCTTGATTAATCGCATCACGTCGTTCATATTGGGGTATTGAAAGAAAATTTCAAACACCTCATCAATGGTTTTCTCTACAATATCTGCATTTAAAATACAGTCTTGTGTTGCATTTTTATAAGCATTAATCAAACCCGGAACACCTAAAAGAGTGCCTCCAAAATACCGAACGACAACCACCATGATATCGGTAAGATTACTGGATAAAAGCTCATTCAAAATAGGCCGACCAGCTGTGCCCGAAGGTTCTCCATCGTCATTTATTCTATAAACCTCTCTATCGGGACTCAAGCGATATGCCCAGCAGTGATGTCGCGCTTTAGGATGCAAAGATTTACAATGCGCTATGATATCTTTTAGTTTATCCTCTTGATTAAAAGGAAATGCATAAGCAATGAATTTACTTCCTTTATCTCTAAATATTCCCTCACAGGGAGAATCTATCGTATAATATATGTCGTTATTGAGATCACTCATTTATAGTAATTATTAAAACGGCTACTATAGCTAACAGCAACCCTAGTTTATTAATCTTTGAAAGTTTTTCACCAAAAACCAGCACCCCCACTACAGCTCCTAAACTCATCACACCTATATTCATAGCTGTAAACACGACAGATGGGTTATCAGGCAACGCCTTATGCGCTTTCATATAGAATAATATGTTTCCAAAATTCAGAACTCCTAAACTCATTCCCCAGAATATAGCTTTCCAATCGAATCGATGTTTTTTAAGCTTCAACCAAAAAAACAAATATAATAAAGCTATAAAAAATGCAATTACAAAAATAATAAACAAAGAATTCGTATAAGAAACAGTAATATATGTAGCAACTTTCTTAAATAGCACATCAATCACTCCCATCCCTAGAAATACTAGTAGAGGATATAACCAATATTTCTTCGCATCTTTAGTAGCTGAAGCCCCTTTTTGCCAACCTACACACAAAGCAATTGCAAGAAATCCCAAAGCTATCCCAAGAATCCTATTAATGGATATTTGCTCATGAAACAACAATCCTGCGGCTAATAATGGAATAAACAAAGAAACCCGCTGAGCTACTTCGGCTATTGCTATGCCACTATAGCGAATAGTTTTTGCTATATATACAAATATACTTGGTAACAAAACTCCCAGAGCAATATACACACCCCAAGGTAAATCAGTAAGCTCAAAATGGCTTAAGTTTACATTTAAAAAAAAGTAACTGCAGAGAATCGAAATAGGATAATTCCATACTATTAGCTGCAAATAGGACACTTTTCTCCTACGGGCCAATTTGATAAGGATAGAAACCCCTACACTACATAAAATACTTATTAGAACGAAATGCACAGATTGAATATACTTACGTTTAAAACTCTAGCAATGTTACAAAAAAAACCATTACTGGAAAACAATTTCCTTTAACTCACTAAAAAAAACGTGAATCTCCATCTTATTCCACCTAATTTCACCTAAGTTTTACAAGCCTTTTTACATCGTTAAAA
>Ga0079226_10001409_pt1 | contig 18448 bp, 14 predicted proteins | sample Poulit2014_FD_76345 | JGI IMG/M metagenome (GOLD analysis project Ga0079226, IMG submission 76345) | Agricultural soil microbial communities from Georgia to study Nitrogen management - Poultry litter 2014 | ecosystem: Environmental > Terrestrial > Soil > Agricultural land | place: USA: Georgia...
ATCGTAGGCAACGGCATTTCGGAAAAAGATGTAAATGACCGAGTCTTTCCCGCATTACAGGTATTGGCACAAAAAATGTGGAGTGACAGCGCTAATTCTTCTATATCCTATAAGGATTTTGCAAGACAAAGTAAACATATTGGGGAAGGTCCGGGACTCAATATAAGAGGAAAACTTGGCAACTCGGATCATCCTTTAGTGGCTGATTTTCATTTTGATAAGAAAGGTAAAAGAATAAAGATGAACGATGCCTCTTATACAAAAGGGGTTAAAGGGAAAGCATTATCTTTTTCAGGAGAAGGAAGCTATGTAATTTTGCCATACAAAGAAATCGGTTATAATTATACGGTATCGTTCTGGATAAATCCCTCTCCGGGCAATCCTGACAATACGGTCTTGTTTCAATCGCCTAATGCTGTGGTTAAGTTAAATCAGGGAACCACGGGAAACCTTGGCTTTTCAAGAGATGGGTATGATTTTAAATTTAATTATACCTTACCCGACAATACATGGTCTCATATTGTGATTTCCGGCACGAATAAAGGAACGGTATTATTTGTGAACGGTCATGTACAAGATAGTTTGTATCGTCATTGGATTCAATTCAATAAAAAGGATAAAAAACGAAAAGTGGAAACCTTGTTTTTCCCATTGAAAAGAGTGGGAGGCTTTAAAGGAAAGATAGACGAACTAAAAATATGGAATAAAGCATTGAGTGAGGAAGCCATTAAAAACACGTGATAAGGGACATACTATCTGTTCTTCGATTGGAGCTTCCTGCTAAAAGTGCCCAAGTTGTGCTGTGAAGGAGTTATCGAAAAACTGCGTTAACTTTATTCTAAATTTTATAAAAATGCGAACGAATATTTTGAGATGTTTGGAGAACTAAAGAACGGGTGGGAAGAATTTAAAATTGGTACAAATTATGAAGGATTCCTAGTAAAACGTAGGACTAAAAGTTGAAAATATAGAATTATGAAAATAACAGATGAAATAAAAAAGCGAAAAACACCAATCGTGAAGATTGATAAGAAATTGGATAAATGGGACGATAAAATCATTTTTTCTGAAAAACTTGAGAAGGCGAATAAAATGCTTAAAAATAAAGGGTTACCAAATCAATGGGTAACTAAATAATAACTGTGGGGGATTTCACCACAGACAACAAACCTATATTATACGCTAATTTAACCCATTGCACATATTGCACAACAATTGCACATTAATTGCACAAATGGAATTCAAACATTAAGAAAATAGCCAGCAGGTAACTGAACTGCACTGTGCAGCATCTTTTTTTATGGAGTCTCAATAAAAGGATAACCTAATCCGAGAGAATATTGCGGCTTAAGAAGTTTTTTAACAAATAGGAGAGGAGTAATATCTTAGGAATGTGAAATATTTTGTAGTTGCCCGACCAGGATTCGAACCCGGACTAACAGAACCAGAATCTGCTGTACTACCCTTATACTATCGGGCAAAATAATATCACAATCAACATAAGATCGCTTTGTTAATCTTTGTGTTTGTGAGATTTATATATGGAGAACATTGTGTTGCCCGACTAGGATTCGAACCTAGACTGACAGAATCAAAATCTGTAGTGCTGCCTTTACACCATCGGGCAATTTCTTAGTCTCTAATTGCGGGCTGCAAAAATACAGCCTTTTTTTTAATGAACAAATAATTGCTCGAAAAATCTTTATCTTTGTAAAAAAATACTTCTGAAATGGGTAAGAAACAATGGATACTAGCCATCGCCGGCTTAATTGTAGTAGCAGCTATCTATGCTTTTGGGGAAAGAGTGGCACAAACAGGACAGGCTCCAGCAGTAAAAATGGCTACAAATGGTGCTAAAATGAGTGAGTCACAAGGCAGACTGGTGTCATTTGATGAAATTTTAACAAAAGCGAAAAAAAGTATTCCTTCTGATGCGCAATTACGAGTGACGCAATTGGAAAATAATATTACCCGTGGAGATTTATCCAGACAGAAAATTCGTGCTTATAATGAACTAGCCAAGGTTTGGGATAGCTTGGGACATTCTTCTATTGCAGCATATTATAAAGGAGAGCAAGGAAAATTGGAGAATTCAGAAAAAACGCTCACCTTTGCAGCTTATTTGCTTTTGACGAGACAAGAATCTACAACGGATCCGAGTATTAGTAAATGGGAGTTGAGTAAAGCAAAGAGTTTTTTGATGAGTGCGAAGGAGCTGAATCCACAAAGTGATTCTGTGAAAGTTGGCTTGGCTAAAGTTGATGTGGCTTCCGGATCAGTAATGAAAGGTGTACAGCAATTGTTGGAAGTAGTAAAACATGATCCTAAGAATATAGCTGCCAATATGACGTTGGGACGGATGTCAATAACCTCCGCTCAGTTTATGAAAGCTGTTAAAAGATTAGAGGTTGTGGTTGATCAACAGCCTCATAATGTGGAAGCCCTTTATTATTTGGCGGAAGCATATAAGAATACGGGGGATAAGGAAAAGGCTATTGCACTTTTTAATAAGTGTAAGGATTTGGTACATGATTCCGGTTTTGATCAGGAAATTGATGATTATATAAACTCATTTAAATAATATTTTAATAAACTATTAAATTTTTATAATTATGCCTTCAGGAAAGAAAAGGAAAAGACGGAAGATTTCAACTCACAAACGAAAAAAGAGACTGAGACAGAATCGTCATAAAAAGAAGTAAGCTGCTCCAGCTTGTTGTTCTTTTATTCCCTGAAACCGTTATCACTTGTACTTTTTGGGGATGAAAGGTAGTAGATAGTCTATGCCGCTGACTCCTGATATATCTTCAGATATTGAGGAGGTGTTTTTGTGTGCGTGTTGGTTGGCTACTATTATTTATACATCCTGCTTTGTATTCATAAGATATGAAGCGGTCATATTATGATAATGGTTAAAAAATATTTCGTTGGAAAAAGAATTAATTATAAAGTCGAAGCCTTCCGGAGTGGATATAGCCCTCTTGGAAGATAGAAAATTAGCAGAATTACATCATGAAAATGATGACCTTCAGTTTGCTGTAGGTGATATTTATTTGGGAAAGGTCAGGAAATTGATGCCCGGATTAAATGCCGCTTTTGTGGATGTTGGATATGAACGTGATGCCTTTCTTCATTATACGGATTTAAGCCCTCATATTCGATCTTTATTGAAGTTTACCCGTATGTGTCATGGGAAAAACGACAAAAAGAAGGTTGATTTTGCTAATTTTAAGTTAGAACCTACTATTCTAAAAACGGGTAAAATTACGGATGTCTTAAATAAACGTCCAAATCTCTTGGTTCAAATTTTAAAGGAACCTATTTCTACCAAAGGACCCAGATTAACGTGTGAAATTTCGCTTCCAGATCGTTTTGTGGTTATTACCCATTTTAATGATATGGTGGCGGTAAGTAAAAAAATTACCTCTTCGGATGAGAGAAAACGTTTGAAAAAAACCGTTGAAGCCATCAGGCCTAAGAACTTCGGTGTCATTATCAGAACGGCAGCTGAAGGGAAAACAACAGCCGAGTTACATAACGATTTAATCGAATTAAAAGAAACCTGGGATACTATTCACGAGAATGTCAAAGGCGCTACACCGCCTGCCAGAGTATTAACAGAGCAAGATCGAACAACGAGTATTTTAAGAGATTTGCTTAATGAAAGCTTCAACAGAGTGGTTGTTAACGACAAGGGGGTTTTCAATGAAGTAAAAGGGTATATTCAAAAGGTTGCTCCTAAGAAAAAAGACATTGTTTCTTATTACCACGATGATAGTATTTTTGACAAATATGGAGTAACGCGACAGATTAAACAATCTTTTGGAACTACGGTAAATCTGAATAGTGGCGTATATCTGATTATAGAACATACCGAAGCTTTACATGTTATTGACGTGAATAGTGGTCATAAAAGTAGCAGTAATAATCAGGAAGAGAATGCTTTAGCTTCTAATTTGGAAGCAGCAAAGGAGATTGCGCGTCAGTTGAGATTAAGAGATTTGGGAGGGATAATTATCGTTGATTTTATTGATATGAAGCTTCCGGAACATCGTAAACAGGTTTATAAATCAATGTTAGATTTTATGAATTCCGACAGAGCACGCCATTCAATTTTATCTATTTCTCGCTTTGGTTTGATGCAGATTACACGTCAACGGGTGAGACCGGAGCTGGAAATTTCTACTTCTGAATTATGCCCTACTTGTCATGGTACCGGGAAAGTCGGTCCTTCCATCATCATTGCTGATGAAATTGAAAGAAAAATTCAGCACTTGATAAAAAATAATTACAAAAAATTAAAATTGCATGTAAATCCTATTTTATATGCTTATTTGAAGAAAGGAGTTTATAATAGACAATGGAAGTGGTTTCTTTCAATGGGACAATGGATACATTTAATATCAGATACTTCATGTCATCTTATAGATTATCATTTTCTTGATGAAAATGGAGATGAGATAAAGATTTAGTATTTAAATACTATGACTATGGTCTAAGACCACGAATATCTGGTATTCTTTTGGTCTGATATTTGACCTTTTGTATATAAAATTACTATATCTAATGTTGAATTCTATTTTTAGAAAAGGAAGTTTATTTCTTGTCGGATTGTTTCTTTTTATGGCTGCACAGGCTCAGCCTGAAAAGGTGGATTCTTCAACGGTAAAGATTATTTCTTTTGAGGTAGATTATGTTCCTGCAAGTAAGTCGGTGATTATTCATTGGGTGACTCAGGATGAAAGAGTCGGTGTGAAATATATTATCGAACGCTCACTAGATAGCAATACCTATAGAATGGTTGGGTTTGCCGAGAGTAGTAATAATAAGAAGAAAAAGAAGGATTATTATTCTTATGATTCTGATCCACTCGGCGGGTTAGTCTATTATAGAATTCGTGAGGTTTTAGATACCGGGATGCAGTATGTGACTCATGCACAAATAGTGCTCACACCAATTCCCAAAATGGAATTAGCCCAACTTGTACTTTCTCAGGATAATAACGAAATTAACTTTGCAGTAATTTCGCCTGATGACTCTAAGGCCGGTGTCTTAATTTCTGACCTTCAGGGAAATATTAAGTCGTCTTATGCACTCAAACTTGAAAGAGGTTCCAATGTCAGAAGTATTTATACCGGAAATCTGAGTCCGGGTGTCTATTTCTTACAAGTGAATGATTTAGATAATGGGAGCTCTGTGATGAAAAAGTTTATAATTGGAAACCCGGATGCTGATCACAGATAGTCATTTATCATTCTTGTGTATATACACGAATAATTCTTTGAGAAAGCCCTGATAGTATTTCGTAGGGTATGGTATGACCGGAAGAAGCCACTTTTTCTATTTTTAAATCTGCTCCAAAGACAATAACTTTATCGCCAACTTTAGCGTTTGGGATAGATGTAATATCCAACATAAGCATATCCATGCAGATTTGACCTATTGTGGGTGCTTGTTTTTGGTGAATAAGCATTTTCCCTTTTCCCAGACCAAGGCTTCTTAAATATCCATCAGCATATCCTAAGGTTACGATGGCTATGCGTGTGGGTGTTTCCACTTTTTCTGCTCTTCCATAACCGACAGTATCGCCCGGCGGTATGGATTTAGTCTGAGCAATGGTTGTTTTTAAAGTGTGTACAGGTTCCAGTTTATTCTCAATGGTTGCATCAATACCGTACAATCCTATTCCAAGGCGAACCATGTTAAATTGTAAATCGGGATGACGACTAATTCCTGAAGTATTAGACAGATGTCTGATGACTGGGTAGGAGAGCTGATCAGTTATAGCGGTACTCATTTGGTCAAATAATTCACCTTGAATTTTAGTAAAATAATCCATTTTAGGATTCTCGCTTGCTGCTAAATGGCTAAATATAGAAGCTATTTTTAGATGTGGAGCATGCTTTATCGTAGTGATGAGTTGGGGAAGTTGTCCTTTTGTAAATCCTAGCCGGTGCATGCCGGTGTCTAGTTTTATATGAACAGCGCAATGCGTGACACCCATGGTTGCTGCTTTTTGCGCAAATTCATCGAATATGGTAAAAGAATATAATTCCGGTTCTAATTCCCATTCAATTAACTCTTCGAAATAAAATGGATCGGGATTGAGAATAAGAATGGGTAGGGTAATCCCATTTTTACGTAGATAGATGCCTTCTTCTATATTTGCTACTGCCAGATAATCCACCCGATGGAATTGTAGAAGGTCTGCGATTTCAGCACTTCCACTGCCGTAGGAAAAAGCCTTAACCATGACCATGGTTTTTACTTTTGGATCTAACAATGACTGATAGGTTTTTAGATTGTGAACGACAGCATTAAGATTGATTATTAGCTCATTCTGATGTTTTTTTTGTTCTAGTAATTTAACGATTTTTTCGAAGGTAAAGCTTCTTGCTCCTTTGAGTAAAATGACTTCGTTTAGAAAAAGAGAGTTGCCAGAAGGTGTTTTTATTGCTTTAATAAGTTCCGGAGTCGAAGGGTAAAAAGAAACTTCTGGCAGGTTTTCAAAAAGATGGTGTTGCCTGAAAAGAGCATCCCCAATCCCAATAAAGCGATCTATATTCTTCGCTTCTAACAAATTGGCTAATTTTTGATAAAGTACTTTTTCATCTGTTCCTGCTTGTTCTACGTCACTTAATATCAGCGTGTGTTTTTCTCTTTGTTTCTGATGGACTAAGAAATCGAGGGCTACTTTTATTGATGCAAAATCTGAATTATAACTATCATTTATCAGTTGACAGTTTTGGATGCCGGTCTTCATCTCCAGACGCATGGCAACTGGTTGCAGCTTTTCGAATCTGGCGGATAGATTTTTAGGATTTATACCTAAATAAAGTAAAGTACACAAACAATGAATGACATTCTCAATAGATCCGTTATCAGTAAAGGGAAAAGAAATAGCCAGTTTTTTATTTTTATATAGCGCCTCTATGTGAGAATAGGAATGATAGCCTTTCTTTTTATCTCTGAGAATATGAGTGATTTGTAATTGAGCTGTTTTAGATTTTTTTGTACTCCAGGAGAATAACTTTAATTGCTGATGTATTGTGTTTTGTTTTTTTTGAAACTGGTGTATTTCCGGCTCTAAAAGGGCATCATCTTCACAAAAGATGAGGCATTGTGTATCTGTAAAAAGTTTTAGTTTTTCTCTTATTTTCTCTTTAATATCTGTAAACCCTTCAGAATGGGCTTCTCCGATATTGGTAAATATTCCGATATTGGGATGGATTATCTTTTGTAGTCTGTCCATTTCCCCTTTTTGAGAAATCCCTGCTTCGAAAATAGCCAGATTATGGTCTTGATTTATTTCAGCTACTGATAGCGGTACTCCAATTTGAGAGTTAAAACTTTTAGGGCTTCGAATGATATGATAATCGGACGTTAATAATTGAAAGAGCCATTCTTTGACAATTGTTTTTCCGTTACTTCCCGTAATGCCTATGAGTGGTATCGAAAACTTGTTTCGCCATGTTTCAACAATGAGCTGTAAAGATTTCAACGGATAGATGACCTGCAAGAAATCGGCATCGGGATAGGGCGAAGTATCAAATTTTTGGTTTGTAAGGAAAGCGCGCACGCCTTTTTTATAGAGCTCAGGGATATATTGATGTCCATCTTGTCTGTTAGAGGAGAGCGCTATAAATAATGTCTCATGTGGATGAATAAGCCTTCTACTATCCGTCAATAGTTGCGATATTTCACGTTGAGCATGTTTTTTTTGTTGGCTCAAGTGAAGGATTTTTGCAAGTTGTCCGATAGTATATTTCACACTTAATGACTAAATTTTTAAGATATGAAGGTAGCAAAATCTGTTTGATTTTATATCTTGTAGCATCTAATCCTGTTTCTTTTTAGGTTTAATGTAAATAGAGGCCAAAATACCTCCTGCCAGAGCTAAAGCAATAACAATTAATGATATCCATGATGGGAAATGGAAATAGTCTATTAAAAGCATTTTTATCCCTACAAATCCTAAAATAACGGCTAAACTGTATCTTATGAGTCGGAATTTTTCTAGCATTCCAACGATTAAGAAGAACATTGATCTGAGCCCTAAAATAGCAAGTATATTTGAGGTGAACACAATATATTCATCCTGAGTAATGGCTAAAATAGCCGGAATACTGTCTAAAGCAAACATGACGTCCGTTAATTCTATGACTATCAATGCTACAAATAAGGGGGTCGCATAATTTTTAGCATTTTTTTTAATAAAAAAATCATGACCTCTTATTTCAGGTGTAATAGGGATTACTTTAGATAAATTTTTATAGAGCCAGGAGTCTTTGGGGTCGTTTTGTTTTTCTTCCTTTAACATGGTATAAGCAGTGTAAAGCAAAAAGGCGCCAAATACATAAATAATCCAATCAAATTTGTTGATTAAGGCGACGCCAAAGATAATCATCAGTGCCCGGAATACAACGGCTCCTAAAATTCCCCAAAAGAGTACCCTGTGTTGATATTTTGCAGGAATCTGGAATGCACTGAAAATGACAGCAATAACAAAAATATTATCTATACTCAGGGATAATTCGACCAAATATCCCGTATAATAATTTAGTAATGCGTCATGAGGAGTGAGATGGGTCGGGTTTATTGCATAACCATTGGCGAAAATCCACCAAATTACTCCTCCGAAAAGTAAGGCAATTGATACCCATAAACTGGTCCATTTGGCTGCTTCTTTTGTGGAGATCACATGATCCTTCTTATTGAAAACCCCCAGATCTAAGGTGAGACAAATAATGACGAAAATGATAAAGAGAATCCAATCCCACATAATTTTTTTTAAATGCAAATATATGTTTTTTACGTGTTTACTTCTTATCCTTTGTGATGAGTTATTTTTTATAAAAAATAAGAGGAGAAAAAGCCTATCGCATTTTAAATGCGCCGACGAGAAAAAACTTTAAATTTTCTTCTAATTAGTTCGGTGATTGTAATTGAATGTTTATCTTTGTGTCCAGAATTTCACCAGTACTTCAACAAAATTATGCAGCCTTCAGTTAAGATTTTTTCAGGTAATCAGGCACATGCCCTGACCGATAAAATTGCATTAGGGTATGGTACCAAACAGGGACGTATCAATATTCAAAAATTTAGTGATGGAGAGTTTCAACCCATTTTTCTGGAAAGTATTCGAGGAGATTATGTTTTTTTAGTACAAAGTACGAATTCTCCTGCCGATAACTTGATGGAACTTTTGCTCATGATTGATGCCGCTAAGAGAGCCTCGGCAGGATATATTACTGCTGTGATTCCTTATTTTGGTTTTGCCCGGCAGGATAGAAAAGATAAACCGAGAGTAGCAATTGGGTCAAAATTGATTGCCAATATGCTTACTACTGCAGGGGCTAATAGGGTGATTACTATGGATTTACATGCTCCTCAGATTCAGGGTTTCTTTGATATTCCGGTAGATCATTTGGATAGCTCTGCAATTTCTATTCCCTATGTGCAGCAACTTAATTTAGAAAATCTTACCTTTGCGTCCCCTGATGTGGGGAGTACGAGTCGTGTTAGAGAAGTGGCTTCATATTTTGGTGCCGATATGGTGATTTGTGATAAACAAAGGAAAAGAGCTAATGAAGTGGCTTCCATGACAGTTATAGGAGATGTGCAAGATAGAGATGTAGTATTGATTGATGATATTATTGATACGGGAGGTACGCTGACAAAATCTGCAGCCATGCTCAAAGAAAAGGGAGCAAGATCGGTAAGAGCTTTTTGTACGCATCCTGTATTAAGTGGGAATGCGTATGAAGTGATCAATAATTCGGCATTGGAGGAATTGTTGGTGTGTGATACGATTCCTTTGAGACAAAAGTCTCCAAAGATTAGAGTGGTAGAAGTGGCAGATTTATTTGCTGTAGCTATTAGGAATGTGTATGAAAATAGATCGATTACCAGTTTATTTATTCATGGTAGTCAAAAGTAAAGTTGTAATTTTTTAATTTTTATATATTATGAACACAATAACTATCGAAGGACAACTCAGGAGCGAAACCGGCAAAAAAGCGACCCGCCAGCTACGTTCTGAGGGAAAAACGCCTGGTGTTATTTATGGGGGCCCTAAAGAAATTAATTTCTCCGCACCGGTACTAGCGTTTAAAGATTTGATCTACACTTCTAAATTTCAGGTGGCTGAAATTAAAGTAGGAGACAAAACTTACAAATGTGTATTGAAGGATTTACAGTTTCACCCTGTTACAGATGAATTGTTGCACATTGATCTTTTAGAATTGGTAGATGATAGAAAAGTAATTGTTTCTATTCCATTGAAATTTGTAGGTCAGTCTGTTGGTGTAAAAGCCGGTGGGAAATTGAGAAAGAAATTGAAATCCTTAAAAATAAAATCTTTACCAAAGGATTTGAAGGAATCTATTACTATTGATATTACCAAATTGAAAATTGGCGAAAGTATCAGAGTAGAAGAGATAAAAGGAAATGAATTTGAAATATTGAATTCACCACGTATTCCTATCGTTGCAGTAGCTGTTTCTAGAAACATTACTGTTGATGAAGAAGCAATGGATGTTGATGATGGAGGAGAAGAGGGAGATACAGAAGGTGAGGCTGAAAAGGAAAAGGAATAATAAAATCCATTATATTAAATTTTTAGCCCGGTTAATTTTTAGCCGGGCTTTTTTTAATAGTTACAATATGAAATACTTGATTGTAGGATTAGGAAATATTGGCGCCGAATATGCGCATACGCGTCATAATATTGGATTTGATGTAGTAGATGCACTTGCGGAAAAGGTGGGGGGGGCTTTCAGTCCGGATCGCTTAGCAGACGTGGCTAAGGGAAAGTATAAAGGCCGTACGCTTATTATCATCAAACCTACAACCTACATCAATCTCAGTGGAAAGGCCGTAAAATATTGGATGGATAAAGAAAAAATACCGCTGGATAAGGTTTTGGTGGTCGTAGATGATTTGGCATTGCCTATCGATACTTTAAGACTTCGTGCTAAAGGAAGTGATGCCGGACATAATGGGTTAAAAAATATTCAACAACTGATTGGTTCCAATAAATATCCACGTCTTCGGTTTGGTATTGGAAATGATTATTCTAAGGGAAAACAGATAGATTTTGTTCTTCAACGCTGGAATAGCGATGAACTACCTGCCATACAGAAAAAGATTGAAACAAGTGTAGAAATTATTCAAAGCTTTGTGTTTGCCGGAGTACAAAACACCATGTCGAAATACAATTCAATGAAATTTTAAACTTCTGTACCTCCATATTCTGCAGCATCCAATAATTTCCAAATATCATCTACATGATAAACCTGTTTATTAAAACGGTTGCTGAGAATGATAATAGTGATGTGCTTGTCAATCAATCGATAGAATGAGGACGTATTGCCATGCCACCATCCATTGTGATAAACAATCTTTCTGCCATCCGGGTAACAATATAAATGCCATCCGAAGCCGTAATTTCTAATTCCGGGATGCTCATGACTATAGGGCTTAAATGCAGCTTGCAATTCTTCTTTTGTAAATAGATTTCCGGGATATAAGGCTTTACTCCATTTAAATAAATCCTCTACTGTACTATATACATTTTTATCTCCTACGACGCCATCGAAACACTCATTTGGAATTTCTCTTGTTCTGTAATTGTAGGTTAAACTTCTGTTTTTATATTTTCTTCCGGTATTGGGGTTGTACACGAAGGTATGTTTCATTCCCAACGGTTCGAAAAAGACATCATTAAAAAAGTTTTCCAGAGATTTGCCGGTAACTTTCTGAATGATAGCTCCTAAGAGCATAAAATTGGTATTGGTATAGCTGTAATGATGATCCGGTAGATTGTATCTATCCGGCTGATATTTAACCATTAAATCAATCACATCTTGATTGGACATGAGCTCTGAAACATTCCTATAATCTCCTACAAAATAAAGATATTCAGGGAGTCCGCTGCGATGGGTCAGCAAATCCTTAATTGTGACTCCTGGGTAGGCTAGTTTCGGAAAAAATTTTTGTATAGAATCGGTGACTTTTAATTTACCTTTACTTTGGAGGTACAGAATGCCCATTGAAGTGAAAGGCTTAGAGGTAGATGCTAATTGAAATCCTGTTTTTTTGGTGATAGGAATCTTCTTTTCAAAATTTGCATATCCCTGATATTTTTCGAAAATGACAACCCCCTTTTTAGCCACCAGCATAGCACCATTAAAACGGGAGCCTAATACATGATTATAAAAATGGTCAAGTCCTTTTTGAACCTTTTTGGTCTCCGGAGAAGATAAAACAGATTGTTTATGGAAGGATATGGAATCGTAATACGCTTTTGCACTATAATAAGAACTATCCAGGAAACTTTGACTTGATTGTCCTTTCCCTGTTTGACAGGCCTGAATGAAAGGGAGTAGTATTAAAAGTGCAACTCCTATTGGGAATAGCGCAGTATGTCCTCCTTTATTTAAGGCATAAAGAATATGTGATGAAACCTTTTTCTGAATTCCTTTCATTTTGCAAATATACAGAATTGTGGAAAACTAAATTTTAATTGCTTTGTTAATTTGTCTTTTTCAAAAAAAAGAAGACTTTTTTTATTCAATATTCAATATATCAGTATATTTGCTAACATTCAACTAAAAATATATTATTGTGGAAGCTACAAGTTATCCTAAAGAAAAAATACGTGTGCTATTACTGGAAGGTATTCATGATGAAGCCGTGAAAGCATTTGAGGCAGCCGGATATGTTCAGGTAGAAAGATTATCTAAGGCGTTGTCAGAAGAAGAACTCATAGAAAAAATTAAAGATGTACACATGATAGGTGTACGCTCAAAGTCTCATATTACGCAAAAAGTATTGGATGCTGCAGATAAATTGTTGGCAGTAGGGTGTTTTTGTATTGGAACAAATCAGGTAGATCTTAAGGCCGCTGCCGCAAAAGGGGTTGCTGTATTTAATGCGCCTTATTCTAATACCCGTTCTGTGGCCGAATTGGTATTGGCTTTATCTATTCTGTTAATTAGAAAAATTCCAGATAAAAATCGTGCTGCTCATGACGGGTATTGGCAAAAGGCATCTCAAGGGAGTCATGAATTGCGAGGAAAGACGCTGGGTATCGTCGGTTATGGGAATATTGGAAGTCAGGTTAGTGTATTGGCGGAAGGACTCGGTCTGAAAGTGATTTATTATGATGTAGTGTCAAAGCTGCCTTTAGGAAATGCTGTGCAGAAGGATACTATCGATGAATTAATGGCAGAATCTGATATCATTACTTTACATGTACCGGCTTCTGATTCTACAAAGAATATGATTACGGCAGATATACTTTCCAAGGTAAAGGAAGGAGCTGTGTTTATTAATTATGCGCGAGGAAACGTTGTCGATTTGGAAGCCTTAAGAGATGTGATTGAGGCCGGACAAGTTTCCGGTGCAGCTATTGATGTTTATCCGGAAGAGCCTAAAAAGAAGGGAGATAAATTTGAATCTCCGATGCAAGGACTTCCAAATGTTATCCTTACTCCACACATTGGTGGTTCTACGGAGGAAGCACAGTTTAATATTGGCCAGGATGTAAGTGCAAAGTTGATAAAATACCTGGAGACAGGTTCCAGTTATGGTTCTCATTCTGTTCCGGATCAGAATATTCCGAAACAAGAACACAGCCATCGTATCCTGCATATTCATGAAAATACGCCGGGGGTACTAACTGCCATTAATACGGCTTTGTCTTCTGAGCATATCAATATTTTTGGGCAGTATCTAAAGACAAATATGGAGATAGGATATGTTGTCTTAGATGTGAATCAGGAAGTTTCTGCACAAGCGTTTAAGATATTGAGCGAAATTCCACATACTATCAAGACGCGCTTATTGTTTGATTAAAGAGTAAGAAGCATGTCAGCGGAGGAAAAGGATATGGACAAAGTGCTAATCCTTTTCCTCCTTTTTATTATCTTCTGATTTCTTTTCTTTTGATTGGAGGGGGAACTCTTCTAATTTGAGTCCTGCTGCTTTTTTCATGAATGGACTTAATAAATCCACCGGTATAGGGAAGAGGGTGGTAGAATTGTTTTCTGCGGCAATGTCTTGCAGCGTTTGTAAATATCGAAGGGTAATTGCACTGGGTTCTTTTCCTAATATTTTGGCTGCATCAGCTAGTTTTTCGGACGCTTGAAATTCTCCTTCTGCAGAGATGACTTTAGATCTTCTTTCTCTCTCAGCTTCTGCCTGACGAGCCATGGCACGTTGCATTTCCTGTGGTAAATCGACCTGTTTAACTTCTACATTAGAAACTTTGATTCCCCATGGACTAGTATGGTCGTCAATAATATCCTGAAGTTTTAAATTGATCTTATCTCTTTGAGATAATAAATCATCCAATTCAAGCTGACCCAATACACTTCTTAAAGTAGTTTGAGAAATCTGTGATGTTGCAAACATATAATTTTCTACGTCAATGACAGCTTTGTCGGGGGAGAGTACTCTAAAGTAAACCACCGCATTTACTTTAACCGACACATTGTCGCTAGTGATGATATCTTGGGGCGGAACGTCCAAAACAATCGTTCTTAGGCTCACTTTAACCATCTTGTCAATAATAGGAATGAGGAAAATAAGTCCGGGTCCTTTGGCTTCGCCTCCTATTAATCGCCCCAGTCTGAAAATGACCCCACGCTCATATTCCTTTAATATTTTAATGGAACTTGCTAAAATAATGATGACAAATATGATAATGATGATAGTAGGAGCCATAATTGGTTATCTTTAATGTGGTATAAAAGTAATGAACTATTTGATACTTCTGCATTAGAAGTACGATATTTTTAAAGTTTGGACTATTATCGTTTCCAATCTTAGTAAAGATACGAATAAACGTATTTAGATATTTTTTAAAAAGTTAATTTTGTAATTAACGTCGCTTCATTGTACATTAGATAAATCAATCAATCTTTTTTAAGTATTGTCTAAAGTTAAAACACATTTTAAACGCTATCATAAGCATTATTTACTTACGGTATTATCAATTATCATTCTGATTGTTATCGCTAGTTGGGTTGTTGTTCGGCACTATAGACCTATTTTATCTGAGAAACTGAAACAGCAGGTTTATCTGGCTTCTGACAGCTTGTATCGTGTTGATTATTCGGCGGTTCATCTAAAACCAATAAGAGGCATATTCTCTTTAGATTCTTTCAGATTGATTCCCAATAAAGTAGTTTATAGAAAACTTAAAAAAGCGCACAGGGCGCCGGATCAGCTATTCAGCTTATCGGTAAAGAAATTTGAATTACAACATATTCATTTGTGGGCGCTTTTGAGGAAAAAAGAAGCTCAAATTGAGGTCATAAAAGTGGAAAATCCTGAGATTTCAGTCTATCAACTTCCCGATAGGGAAGATGAATCAGTGGATAAACAGACGGTTCGAGAGGGGATAGCGCAATTGATTAGCGGATCTTTAAAAAGTATTAAGATAGGACATATTGGCCTTCATAATATCAAATTTAGCTATGTCGATTCTTCCAATCACAAATTAAATGATTTGGATCTCAGAAAAATGGATTTGGTCTTTGAGAACGTATTCATTGATTCTTCTACTTTAGAGGATTCTACTCGTTTTCTGTTTTCAAAACGAAGTTGGTTTTATCTTAAAAAGTTGAGATTTAATATTCAGGATAGCTTATATACTATTGATTTGAATGGTATTGGTGTCTCTATAAATGAAGGAAAGTTGACCATAGACAGCTTAGCTGTTCACCCTCGTTTGAGTGAAGAAAACTTTGCAAAGCAGTTTATTTATAGAAAGGATGTTTTTAGAGGTAAAATGAGTAGGATTACTATAAATGGTTTTGATATAGCAGATATATCAAAACGTGATTATTCGTTTAATAAGGTAAAGGTAAGTCAGTTTAAACTGAATATTTTTTTAAATAGACGTCCTCCCTTAAATCCCAAGCGAAAACCAATGTTGCAGGAAGCACTTGCAAAAATTATACGCCCTATTTATGTAAAGAAATTAGCGCTTAAAAATGGGTTCATAAAGTATAGTGAACTTAATCCCAATTCCGGTCAGGTAGGAGATGTAGTATTTAATCAAATTCATGGGGATATTGAAAATATTACGAATGATTCTGTAAGGATAAAAAAGAACCCGCATTTAATAGCAGACCTTCAGACGCGGTTTATGGATGCCGGGGATTTGAATGTGCATTGGGATTTTAACCTTCGTTCCCCTCAGCATGACTTTATTTATGAAGGGAAATTAACAAATTTAAAAGCATCTGCTCTGAATCCAGCGACGAAACCATTAGGTCTTATCAGAGTGAAATCAGGAAGAATTCATGCCTTGGATTTCCATTTTTCAGCCAATCACAGACAATCCGTGGGTAAGGTAAAGATGAAATATGACCGGTTAAAAATTGCCGTGCTTTCTCATGATGAACAAAAGAATGAATTAAAGAAAAAAGGGCTTGCCTCTCTTGCTGCTAATTTGTTGTTGATTAGAGAGAGCAATATGCCGGGGGCTGGAGTGCCGCAATCTACGCAGGTTGTTTTCGCACGTAAGCCCCAACGATCTATTTTTTCTTATATGTGGAAGTCCATATTTAAAGGAGTAAAACCACTGGTAGGTATAGATCAAAAGACCGAAGATAAATTAAAAGAAATGTTGGCTAAGTGGAAAGAAAAGAAAAAGGATTCTCTTGGAAAAAATAAAGAGAAAAGCTCTCTCAAGATGACCTTCAAAGAAATTACTAAGTTTATCGATAAAAATCTATAGCACGAGGATTGGATTTATTCTGCGATTTTCATTTTTGGGCACTCTAAGTCGATATTCTTATCTTATATATTTACTAAAATATTCTTATCTTTAGGATATCTAAATATTTTTATGAAACCGGAAAAAATTAGAGTACTTCAATGCCAGATGGCTGATTTTAGTAGGCAAAAAGCCTTCGAGGAGCTCTATGTGTATTTTTATAATAAATTGTTGCCTTTCGCAATCTCTTTCGTAAAACAAAAAGAACCGGCAGAGGAAGTTGTAGAGGATGTTTTTATTCAGCTTTGGAAAAATAGAAAGGATGCTAAAGAAATTAAGAATTTAAAGGTCTATCTTTTTGTTGCTGTTCGTAATCGTGCTTTAAATTTTCTAAAATGGAAGAATAAAGAGATTCTTTTGTATTTCGAAACTTTTCCTGAAAATATAAATACACTTCAAACAACGCCTGAGAGTTTATTGATGACCAAAGAAATGGCGGAAAAGATTGATAAAGCCATTGAAAACTTACCTCCAAGATGTAAAATTATTTTTAAAATGGTTCGAGAAGAGGGGCTTAAATATCGTGAAGTAGGGGAAATTCTTGATATTTCTCCTCGTACTGTAGATTCTCAAATGACTATTGCTACAAAAAGATTATCAGCTGCAATTACTATATACACTACTTCTACCTCTGAATAATAAAAAAATATTTTTTTTTACGGGATTCGCTATTTTCTATTGTCTATATAAATAGAACAATCAATGTAATTATAAGTGATAGAAGATTCGCGCATATGGAACCTCATGAGTAGGAAGCTTTCGGGAGAAGCCACAACTGCTGAATTAGAGGAGTTGGAAGAGCTTTTAAAAAGTAATTCGAAAGCTCAATATAGCTATGAAGTACTTTCAGAATGGTGGGAGCATGAAGATATGGAGATGGAGGAACAGAAAAGTGAGGATAGCTTAAAAAGAGTAAAAGAACAATTATCCTATGCTGAAACCAAGGAAGAAAATACAGAAAATCTGCCTCAAATCGAAATAAAACCCTGGTATAGAAGATGGGGCGTAGCTGCTGCCATAATAATATTGTTGGGTTTATCAGCGGTATATTTATATCCTTATTCCTTTGGGGGAAATAGTAATTTTGGTTCCACTGACAAGGGTATTATGAGTCAGGTATCTACTAGATATGGATCAAAATCTAAAATTGTACTGCCTGATGGTACGTTGGTTCGTTTGAATGCTGGAAGTAATATCACCTATAATAATAAGGAATTTGGGAAATCGACCAGAACGGTCACTTTAGTAGGCGAAGCCTATTTTGATGTAGCAGAAGATGCGAACCATCCCTTTGTTATTCATGCAGGCGAGATTAATATCAAAGTGTTGGGTACGGTATTTAATGTTAAATCATATCCGGATGATTCTAAAAGTTCTGCGACATTAATTAGTGGTTCTATTGAAGTATCTTTTGCTAACAGACCTCAAAAAAAGGTTCGTTTACAACCTCATCAGACTTTAACCTTATTTAACCATTCAATTAGTGTAGAAAAGGATATAAAGGATACTCCTAATGGTATTCATTCTAAAAACGGCTTCATGATTGCTCCTGCGAAATTAATGCCTGAGGATAGTCTTATCGTAGCTACTTCATGGGTAGAAGATAAGCTGGCTTTCAGAAGTGAAACTTTTCCGGAGCTTGCCCGACAGATGGAA
>Ga0079226_10001410_pt1 | contig 18441 bp, 14 predicted proteins | sample Poulit2014_FD_76345 | JGI IMG/M metagenome (GOLD analysis project Ga0079226, IMG submission 76345) | Agricultural soil microbial communities from Georgia to study Nitrogen management - Poultry litter 2014 | ecosystem: Environmental > Terrestrial > Soil > Agricultural land | place: USA: Georgia...
AATCCCACTGTCCTTCCGTCGATGGCGTTGTATCACTTGTTTCATCGGATTGAGTATTTACTTTTGCATAGCGAAGGAGTCGTTCGATTACTTTTTCTTTCAAATTCATCATTTTCACCTACAATTTTATATATATTTTATTATAACAGACGTATATGCAAAGTGCCGAAAAAAATAAAATAATTAAGAGTAATTTTCATTACGAAAATAATTCATGCTACAATGAATTTACTTTAAAAATTATTGTACTAAAAGGAGATAGTGTCCGATGTTAGTTGAAAAAGAAATGTTAATAAACTGGCTCAAAGCAGATGACCTTGTCGTAATTGATGTGCGCGCGGATTTACAAGACGAGACCTATGGCCAATATGTTTACGAAAAGGGACATATTCCTAGGGCGCAGTTTCTTGATTTAGAGATAGATTTATCTGGTCCGGTACAAAAACATGGCGGAAATCATCCGTTACCACCTTTAGAAATTTTCTCAAAAAAGTTAGGAACAATCGGAATTAGTGGCGATGAAAGAGTCGTCGTTTATGATGAAGGAGGGGGCATGTTTGCACCACGAGCATGGTTTCTATTAAGATATGTTGGACTTACGAAAGTATATATTTTAAACGGTGGTTTTAAAGCATGGGAAAAAGCGCAGTATCCCATTACGACGAAACAAGGAGAAGTTACAGCTAAAGTGTTTACTCCTCGCATAAATGATGCGGAAATTGTGACGATGGAAGAAGTGAAAAATCGAAAAGATTCGTCAATATTAATCGATTCACGAGCTCCGGAGCGGTATCGAGGAGAGGTTGAACCTCTATATGCCCGGGCAGGTCACATACCAGGGGCAGTCAATTACTTTTGGGAAGAAGTGTTTACAAAAGACGGACTGTTGAAAGGTGTCGACAAGCTAAAGAATCACTTCAACGATTTACCACGGGATAAGGAAATAATTGTATCTTGTGGTTCCGGGGTTTCTGCTTGTGCGAATCTTTTTGCCCTTCGTAAGCTTGGCTACCAACAGGTAAAGTTATATGCAGGGAGCTTTAGTGACTGGATTTCTTATGCCGATAATCCAATCGATTCGAAACAAAAGTTAAATGATTAATATAGGACGGATAATTTCAATAAGAAAAACAGTTAAAAGGAGCGACACTTATGGATTCGGACGTACTTCGTTGCGAGTGGGTAACTAATGATCCCTTATATATAACATATCACGATGAGGAATGGGGTTCTTTTGAAAATTTTTTTGACGATAATTACCTATTCGAATCTCTCACATTGGAAATTGCCCAGGCAGGTTTAAGTTGGCTGACCATTTTGCGTCGTCGTGAAGCATATCGGAGGTTGTTTTGCTACTTTGATCCGAAGGAAGTTGCTCAATTTACGAAAGAAGATATTGAGCGATTATGTAATGATAAACGAATTATTCGCAATCGCCGTAAAATTGAGGCGACAGTCGAAAATAGTAAAGCGATTGTTAAGCTTCAATCGTCGCATGGCAGTTTTCATTCGTTTTTATGGGATTTTTTTGGACGGAGGCGAGTGATTAATAACTGGCGAACGGCTGATGAAGTGCCTGCTCAAACGAAACAATCGAAAGAATTAAGTGATTATTTGAAGCGACACGGTTTTATCTTTGTTGGTCCGGTCCTTTGTTATTCGTTTATGCAGGCTGTCGGTCTTGTTGATGACCATATTGCGAATTGTATCGTTCGTAAGCGAAAGGTTAATAATACATAGACGTTTCAATAAAGGTATCGTTACTTTATGTAGGAAAGTTCACTGCGTAAAAACGTTAATAACTCTTTGACTGCAAAAGATTCGTAACGGTCTTTTTTTGTAATGACAGCTAGGTTCCACATCGGTGGATTGACGAGTGGAACGGTTGTAATCGATGAAGGGTTCATTTTTGAATAAATCGATTGTGGTAATAATGTAACGCCGAGTCCGGCACTTACTAATTCAGTGATCACGTCCCATTGAGCACTTTTATAAGCGATTTTAGGTGTGAATTTCCCGACTGTTTTACATTGGTTAATAATTAAATCGTGTAAAGAAAACTCTTTATTAAATAAAATGAAGGGCTCATTCTTTAACTCCCTGAGATGGACTTTACTTTGTTTTGCAAGTTGATGGTTCGGTGGAACGTATAATTTAAACGGTTCTGTAGTAATGGGATAGATTGAAAAAGCTTCTTCCTGGACAGGTAAGACGACGATGCCTACATCGACTTCCCCTGCTTCGATTAAATATTCTATTCGTTTTGCTCCGTGCTCGATAAGTTGAAGAGAGATTCGCGGATAACGTTGGTGAAATTTTTTCGCAATAATTGGGAAGAATAGGGTCCCTATAACTGGTGGTATGCCGATGTTAATTTCCCCCGACGGTTCGTGTAATAAGTCGTCTAAAGCCGTTTGAAGTTCTTCCTTTGCATGCATTATTTTCAATGCCTTTTCGTAAACGAGCTCTCCAGCATCGGTTAATTGTAGAGAGCGGGTAGACCTTTCGAATAAAATAACATCTAGTGTTTGCTCAAGTTTTTTAACAGATTTACTTAAAGTAGGTTGGGATACGTAAATATTTGAGGCAGCTTTTGAAAAACCACGGTACTCAACAACAGCGATGAAATGTTCTAATTCTTTCAATTCCACTATGTTTCCTCGCCTTCACTTATTCTTTAATGGAATGCAACTTATTCTACATATTCATTTTACTTATAAATGTACTCGTTGTAAAATGGTTAGAGAAGCACATTTAGGGAGATGAACAGAATGAACAAACAAGATGTAGTTGTTGTAAGCGCTTCAAGGACGGCGATCGGAAGTTTTGGCGGTTCTTTAGCCTCTGTAAAAGCGACAACACTAGGGGCAACAGTCATTCAAGATGTTTTGGAAAAGGCAGGAGTACAGCCGGATCTTGTCGATGAAGTCATTATGGGGCATGTATTGCAAGCAGGCTTAGGACAGAATACTGCACGCCAAGCAGCGGTTGAAGCAGGTTTACCTGAGCACGTTCCGGCTTTAACGATAAATAAAGTGTGTGGCTCCGGATTAAAAGCGGTCCACTTAGCGGCGCAAGCAATTATTGCTGGAGATGCGGAAGTCGTCGTTGCCGGTGGAATGGAAAATATGAGTCAAGCCCCTTATGTGATGCCGGGAGCCCGCGATGGATACCGTATGGGTCATCAAACAATTGTCGATAGTATGATTAACGACGGATTATGGTGTGCGTTTAATGATTATCATATGGGTATAACAGCAGAAAACATTGTTGAACGGTATGAACTTTCACGTGAAGAGCAAGACACTTTTTCTGCTGAAAGTCAACGTCGAGCCCAAGCAGCAATTGAAGCGGGTAAATTTAAAGAGGAAATTGTTCCGGTCGAAGTACCACAACGCCGTGGTGAGCCGGTAATTTTTGATACAGATGAGTACGTTCGTGGTGATACGACAGCGGAAAAGTTAGGTAACTTACGACCAGCGTTTAAAAAAGATGGAACCGTCACTGCTGGAAACGCATCGGGTATTAATGACGGGGCAGCAGCAGTGTTAGTAATGAGCCGTGAAAAAGCTGCACATCTCGGCGTTAAACCAATCGCAACAATTGTAGCAAACGCAAGTGCTGCCTTAGATCCATCAGTAATGGGTCTAGGTCCGATACCGGCAACGGAGAAAGTTTTAGAAAAGGCAAACTTATCAGTAGCTGATATCGACTTAGTCGAAGCGAATGAAGCGTTTGCTGCTCAATCACTAGCTGTTGTTAAAGATTTAGGTTTTAATGCTGAACAAGTAAATGTAAACGGGGGAGCAATTGCTTTAGGTCATCCAATTGGAGCAAGCGGCACCCGTATTCTCGTTACTTTAATTCATGAGATGAAACGTCGTAACGATACCTATGGCCTCGCGACATTATGTATAGGTGGTGGCCAAGGTGTTGCGACGATTATAAAAAATGAAATAGCATAAAGGCTAATAGGTTAACTTGAATGAAACATCTCTTTTATTAATTGTTGAAACCCTTTTACGGTGTAAGTTCGCCCGTAAAGGGGAATTTTTTTGTTTATAAACTTTCTGGTAAAATAAAGTTTAAACGTAATCCATAGGAGAGGAGCCTATTAGATGATCGCTCTATCATTTAGTGGTGGAAAGGATAGTTGCTTAGCGTTATACCATCTACAAAAGAAAGGCGCCCATGTAGGTTGTTTATTTACGACTGTATGGAAAGAGGACGGTCGTACCGTAGCCCATCATGAATCACTTCATGTTTTACAAAAACAGGCAACTAGACTTAGGCTACCGATTCATTTTGTTTATACGACTTTTGATACGTACCGTGACGATCTAATTTCGATGTTAAAGAAACTAAAAGAAGAGTATTCTTTAACGGGAGTTGCCTTTGGGGATTGGTTTATCGAAGGACATCGGGAATGGAATGAAGCGTGTGCTAAAGAAGTTGGTTTAAAAGCCCATTTCCCTTTATGGAAGCCAGAGGCGAATATGGAAAAAGAATTAGAAGCGTTCCTCTCTTTAGGTTTTCAAGCGACAATTGTAAAGGTCGATGAAGAGAAGTTGTCGAAAAAATGGGTGGGGCGGCCACTAGACCGCTCATTTATCAACGAATTACGTAAAAATCCATCCCTTTGTCCAATGGGTGAACACGGGGAATATCATACGACTGTGACCGATGGACCGATATTTTTAGAAACATAATTAGTGTGGGTGCTCACTGAGAAGGAGGAATAGCATTTTGTGCTAACTTACTTAGTGTTGGTGATTGTTTGGGAAGCGTAATTATTTTAAGTGCCAACTTACTCAGTGTAGTCGTCCACTGTGTAAGTTATAGTATCAATTCGTTTCCACTTACTCGTTGGGTGCATCTGCTGTGTAAGTGTAAGAGGTTATTCGAAAAAAGTTACTCACTGGAGCTTTCCGATGTGTAAGTTGAAGTATCAATTCGTTTATACTTGCTCGCTGGATGCGTCCACTGTGTAAGCTAGATCATTAATTCGTTTCCACTTACTCGTTGGAGGTGTCCACTGTGTAAGTGTAAGAGGTTATTCGAAAAAAGTTACTCACTGGAGCTTTCCGATGTGTAAGTTGAAGTATCAATTCGTTTACACTTGCTCGCTGGATGCGTCCACTGTGTAAGCTAGACCATTAATTCGTTTCCACTTACTCGCTGTAGGTGTTTACTGGGAAAGAGTAATTGTTTATAAGTACCAATTTACTCAGTGTAGGTGTTTACTGGGAAAGAGTAATTGTTTATAAGTACCAATTTACTCAGTGTAGGTGTTTACTGGGAAAGAGTAATTGAATTTAAGTGTAAACTTATTCATCGCAATCATTTACTAGGAAAGTCTAAAAGCTCATAAGTCAAACCATACGTAACGAAGTATTTCTAGGAAAGTTTTTATTTAATTTTTTAGAAGGCGACTCAACGAGGATTTTCGATACGAAATAGTAGAAGCTTTATGGAGTTTAAATAAAAACGGTGTCCAGTTTTTATTTAACTGAACACCGATTTTAACTATTTTGTGTAATTGTTTTTTGAGTAAACAAAATAGTTTTTATTCTTCAAGTTCGCGGGTGCGATTTTGTTTGTAAAGCCAGGCATAAGCAGCAAAGGTTAAGGCAATTTCGTTCTTGACATCGGTCTCGTCGATTTTTAACAACTGTTTTGCTCGATTTACTCGATAATGAACTGTGTTCGGATGAACGTACAACTTTTCCGCTACGACACTTGGAGATTTGTGTACGAGGGAAAGGGCTAAAGTTTCGGTTAAGTCGCTATTATGTTCTTTATCGTATTGCAGGATTGGTTTTAGCATTTCGTTTGCGAAAGATTGAATTTCCGTTGCAACTCGGGGATTACTTAATAAATAGTCGAGTCCGAATTGTTTGTACGTTAAAACGTACTTGTCTCGTTTATTATGAATTGTCGTTTCGATTAATGAATTAAGTTGGGTTAAATGGTGATGCATTTCGTCAAAAGAACGATACATCGCCCCGTGAATTAGCCACGTTTCAACCGGTACAATTTTTAATAATTCATCTCGAAATTGGGCTGGCTTTTTAATCGTCGGACGATTAAAGATCATAAATCCCGTAGAACCGTTAAAATAAATTGGTTGACGTACGTAACGTAAAGCAAGGTCTTCGAGCGCCATTTTCTTCTCCATCGATAAAACTTCTGAATCGGTTTTACAATGAAAGACCCAAATTTCTCCTTCATCGACCGGTAGTTGCAATTTAACTCCCTTTTGATACTGGATTTCTTCGTTAATCGTCGGCTGTAACATATTGTGCAACCATTGTGAGCGTTCTAGATCGGCTAAATAATAGTATCGTTCATTCCGTTCATGAATAATAAATATTGTATGGATGACATCGTCAATCAAATCGGGCCAAAAATTGTCGATCGGTAATTTCACATTTGTCCAAATATAAAGTTTTCCAAGATTTCGTTCGAATTGTTCTAATGGAAAGGAATAAAATTGCTTAGTTCTATTTCGTTCGACTATTTCTTCTTTATTGAACGGTTTTCTTTCGGAATCAATAAGTAGTACATCACCTTTTAAAAAAGTTGCTAGCCAATCGGTAACTTCATCTACTTGTTTTGCAGTTTGTCCAATCTTGCGTAATTCCGCTTTTTTCTGTCGGAAAAAAGTCTCTTTTTCTGAACTTTTAAAAAAGTGAGTAATTTCCTTTCGTTTAACGAGTGGTTCGAGTTGATTGCCAAGACGAAGAAGAAGGAATTTTTTTTCTAACGGCAACGGATTGATTGTTCGATTGCCAATATATAAAATTCCGCTCGTATTTTGTTCTTTATCTTTTAAAGGTAAGGCAAAAACGGTACGAATTTTCTCACTGTCGACTGTATCGCTTACGTCTTTATATCGATATGGGCAGTTTTTATAATCGGGTACTTGTAAAACGGTTTTATTTTTTGCAGCGAGCCCACCAATTCCTTCACCAACCGGTAAAAGAAAGCCAAAATCCTTATGTTTCGAGCCGATATGTAAATCGACTTCGAGCTCTCTTGAGTCAGCTTCTCCCCAAAATGTAATATCGCTATCAGACATTAATTTTGTCATCGATAAAAGTTCAATAATTCCGTCACGGTCTTTTTCTTGAATTGCTTTTGTCACATCTTCATCGAAGGCGACTCCCTCCTCGTAAAAATAGTGCGCCTCTTTCAATTCTACATATGTAACCGCTTTTAAACCTTCGTACAATAAATTGGTAAGCGATTCATCTTGCGTACGATTACGGATATCCCATCGGAGAAGTATGCAATTATCAAAGGGAATTAGCTCACCATTTTCTAAAGGTTGTTTTGGTGGTGAATTTGCAAGTTGTATCATTGTGTCATCGAAATTATCGGATAAAAGTGGCTCGATCCACTTCATAAAAGCTTCTTTTTGTTTTCCAACATAAATAACGGTATATCCGTTAGGTAATAGGGGTGAAAATCGGATAAAGGCAATCCCATACAAATGGTTAAAGGTGATATATTTGTTTAAAGCTCGCTGAAGAAAATAGTTTCGTTTCTTATCGTATATTGCAGCGTTTTCTAAATCCCGTAACAATAAAGTTTGTTCCTTTACGAGTGTTTTTTCTGACATCGCTTTCATCCCCTTAATAATGAAAAGCTACTTTCACCACCGTAGCTTCAGTTCAATGTTTTTTACATATACATATATTATAGTAGATTTTTATTTGTGTAACAACACAATGAACTTCACTTATGTTTGTGGTCGTACACATAGAAACTTGTCTAACTTTGTATAAAATAAAATGTAAGCGCTACATGGAAGCGTATACAAATGAGTGAAATTTCTAAGGTAAAGGAAACGATTAAGACAGGGTATAGGAAAGAGGGGGAGTTCAGCATGACCTATCAACTAGTAACACCACATTATTTAAAACGAGCTGCAAAATTATATCCTGAAAAGGTTGGTTTTGTTAGTGAGGAGAGAGAGTTTACGTACGCCGAACTTTACGAAAGGATTCAAAGGTTGTCCCACGGCTTAGCTCGGCTAGGAGTAAAACAGGGCGATCGGGTAGCTTACTTGGCAACAAATTCCCTTGAAATGTATGAAGGGTTTTACGGTGTTGGCCAAATAGGTGCCATTCACGTACCTTTAAACAGTCGACTAGTAGGTGAAGATTTCGTCTATATTTTAAATCATAGTGGTGCGACTGTTATCTATGTCGATTGTCAATTTCTCGATACGATTTTAGACATTCGCGATCAATTACCTAATTTACGTACGATTATTTCAAATCGCAAAGGTGTAAGTGGTGTCATTTGTTATGAGGAGCTACTACAGACTAGTAATAAAGAACCTTTTGATTATTCTCATGTAAAAGAAAATGATGTAGCAAGCCTTCTCTACACGAGTGGGACGACTGGAGATCCAAAAGGTGTGATGCTTACACATCGGAATAATTATTTACAAGCGATGCAAGCAATGCATCACTTAGAAGTATCCGATCGCGATGTATTGCTCCATATTTTACCTATGTTCCATGTGAACGGATGGGGTTCACCGTTTTATTATACTGCTAATGGAGCGACTCAAGTAGGGTTAGATAAGGTTGATCCAGCAGTCATTTTCGATAAAATTAATCGTTATGGTGTAACGATTATGCATATGGCGCCGACGGTATTGAATATGTTGCTTGAATATGCTTCACATCACGATGTACCAAAGCAAGAGCAGGATATACGTATTATCGTCGCTGGCGCAGCTCCACCTCTTGCCTTTATCCGTCGTGCTGAACATGAACTTGGCTGGACTTTTATCCAAGTGTATGGCATGACAGAAACATCACCGTTAATTACGACATCAAAAATTCGCGCTACACAAGCAAAGGATGAAGCAGAGCGAATTTTCGAGTTAAAGGCAAGAACTGGTTATGACATGATTGGTGGCGAAATTAAAGTCGTCAATGATCAAGGAGAGGAAGTGGCTCCTAATGGTGAAGAAGTTGGTGAAATAATTTACCGGGGTAACAACATGATGAAAGGCTATTGGAATGATCCGGAAGAAACGGCCAAAACAATTAAAAATGGTTGGCTTCATACTGGAGATTTAGCGGTTCGTTACCCTGATGAATCCGTATTAATTGTCGATCGAAAAAGTGATATCATCATAAGTGGTGGAGAAAATATATCTTCTTTAGAAGTTGAAAGTGCCCTTTATGAACATGAAGGAGTAAAGGAAGTGGCAATTATCGCCGCACCTCATGAAAAGTGGGGAGAGACTCCAATGGCAATCGTTGTAAAACGAGAGGACCACGAGTTTCTAACCGCTGAAGATATCATTAATTTTTCGCGTTCACGATTGGCGACGTATAAAGCACCTACCATCGTTAAGTTTACTGACGAACTGCCTAAAAACGCTAATGGTAAGATTTTAAAGCATGAACTACGTCGTCAATTTGTTGAAAACTATATATTAACAGGTGAATCATTGTAATATCCCCTAGGTTATCTTTGTTGCTTTGTTTTGTATGTGTTACTTAAATTAATATTAGTTCCAATCAGGGCATACAAAACAATCTTCGGTGCGAAGTTTTCGCACCTCTTTTTTTGTTTAAAATAGATCGATATAGGTAGCTTTAAGAAGCGGTTCGGTTATAAGTAAGTACTTTTTGGGAAATACCTATTTTTATTATAACGATAACTGTTTATTAGAGGGTAAAATAAAACAACTTCCCAGAAATAGTCTATGCTACTTCTAGGAAGTTGCTTTTAATCCTTTGTTAGCTCTTCGAACGAAGATAAGTGTGAAGTTGAAAATTTATGCTTCGACTAGGAGTAAGTTTTCGACTACGATGTTGTTTACTGCATTGATATAGGCTTGAGCACTTGCTTTAATGACGTCAGTATCCGCTGCATTTGCAGTATACTTTTCCCCATTATGCTCGACGGTTACTTTCACTTTACCCTGTGCTTCTTTACCTCGGGAAATACTACTAATCTGGTATTCGATTAAATCGATATCCATATCGACAATGTCTAAAATCGCTGTATATAATGCATCGACCGGACCAGTTCCTACTGCACTGCTCTTTAAAATGTCGTTACCTTTTTTAATTTCGACACTTGCTGATGGGAACTGCGGATTACTAATAACTTGTAAGTCGACAAGATCGAAGAAGTTTGCTGCAAAACGTTCCACCGCCTCATTTTCGGCTTCTGTTTCTGCAAAGTAAGATTTAACGATTAGGAACAAATCATGATTGTATACTTCTTTCTTTTCATCAGCTACAACTAAAAATTGCTCGAAAATATCTTCGAATTCCTGTTCCGAAAGATCGGTAAATCCGAGATTTGCTAATGTAGCTTTTACCGCATGTCGGCCCGAACGAGCAGTTAAGACTAACTCCATATCTTCGAGACCGATATCCTTTGGATTAATAATTTCATACGCATCTCGGGATTTAAGCAATCCATCTTGGTGAATTCCTGAAGAATGAGCAAAAGCGTTATCTCCCGTAATTGCTTTGTTCACTTGTACTTCTAAGCCCATTACAGAACTTACTAGACGAGATGTATTCATAATTTCTTCCGTAACAATATCTGTATAGGCATTGTACACATCACTACGGGTTTTTAAGGCCATAACGACTTCTTCAAGGGCAGCGTTTCCGGCTCGTTCACCAATTCCGTTAATCGTTACTTCAACTTTATCGGCTCCGTTTTTAATCGCTGATAAAGTGTTGGCTGTTGCCATCCCTAGGTCGTTGTGACAGTGTACGCTTAGTAAGACATCTGGATTTACGTTTTTAATTCGGTCGTTTAATTTATAAATAAGTTCACCGAATTCATCAGGCTCGGCAAAACCGACTGTATCTGGTACGTTGATCATCGTTGCTCCGGCCTTGATAACTGCTTCAATCGTCTCCCATAAATATTCAAAATCCGAACGCGATGCATCCTCCGTAGAATATTGAATTTCTGGAAGTAATGTTTTTGCGTATTTTACAGCTTCAATTCCGGCTTGTAAAATTTCTTCCTTCGTTTTACTAAATTTCTTTTCAACATGAATATCCGATGTACCTAATACCATATGAATCATCGGCTTTTCCGCATGTTTTACTGCTTCATAGACCGAGTCGATATCAGCTTTTACCGCTCGAGCAAGGGCTGTGATCATTACATCGTCAGTATTTCCGACTTGTTTTGCGACCTCTTTCACCGCATTAAAATCTCCCTGAGAAGACGCAGGGAAACCTGCCTCAATAATATCGACGTTTAATTTTTTTAACTGGTGTGCAACTTCTAATTTCTCGGACAAATTTAATTTCGCTCCCGGTACTTGCTCTCCATCTCGTAATGTCGTATCGAATACCCAAATTTTCCTTGCCATTAATTGAAACACTCCCTTTATGTTCTATTGCAAAAATTTATTTACTAAAATTTAAAAAGCCCCGTCTCTATATGTTAGAGACGAGGCAGTTCGCTCGCGGTACCACTCTAGTTAATCAATACATATATATTGATTCTCTCGTTTCGATGGCTTAAGCTACCATCTATCCAGATAACGGTGGAATTCCGAATACTGTTACTAAACGACTTCACAGCTTAGTTCATGGACGAGTTCGAAGGTAAATAACTACTAGTTCACACTAACCACTAGCTCCCTGAAAGCTTATTGTACCTTCTACTATTTCCAATCATCACTTTTGTACGTTTATTTAATTATTTGCTATTATAGCGCGCGACAAATTAATTGTCAATAAAAATTATTAAAAAGAATAATATTGTTAGGAAATTTCAGAAAAGTCCCAGGAATGGATTTACAATTTCTTAAGATAAAGAATTTCTTTAGTAAACTTGCGCTTGTCTTAATCATGCTAAAGTTATTTTCGTGTGTGCATGATCCTGGCTCGCACCTGAATATTGTTGAAATTGCGTTTTCGTGTGCGCGGGATCGTCTATCGCACCTGAATTTTGCGGGAATTGTGTTTTCGTGTGCGCGGGATCTCCTTGTGAAAAGTTATAGTATTGTTTACTTCAGACAAAATATTGACGTAGATCCATTTTCATATATTAGGATTGACTTATAATTGTATTATACCTGACTAACGGCTAACTAAACCGTTGTCTCGTGTTCTCTTAATAAATATAACAATTGACTTGGTGCTGGTAAAGCGGCCTCTGATACTACGGTATCACCTGATGATGCTTCGTATCCTGGTGCATATGTATTTATAAAAGTATGGCCATCCTCTTTCAAAGTCCTTACATTCCTCTGTGTACTCTTGTTTTCCCACATCGTCTGATTCATACTTTGCCCTATCAAAATTGGCTTACTGTAATTTAATACACATAATGAAAGCAGATCGTCTGCTACTCCATTAGCCATTTTTGATAAGAAATTTGCTGATGCTGGAAGTATTACAAAGTGATCCGCATCCTTGACTAGGTTAACATGCGGTACTTTATTTGAACTTAAATCAAATGGATCCGTGTAAACTGCATCCACTAGTGGTCTGAGTCCATTTGGGTTGAGAAAATTAGTTGCAGATTTTGTAAGCACCACCTCTACACGGTATAAACTTAGAAGTTCATAAATGTAAGTTGTTGCGTTTATAGCTGCTATACTTCCAGTTATACCAAAGACAACTTTTTTATCCTTCATAAACCAGATCCTCCTCCACTAAGTCTATATATCTTTTGATGTTCCTTTTTATTGGAGGACAAGGGGTTTTATTTGTCTCTATTCTTTCTAACGGACATGCATTCCCTTGGCATGATGGTCTAAAATAGCAGCTTGTACATGCGGAGTCCTCGTTTGCTCCTCCTGACAACCACAAAGCAAGACGTTCTTCGTAAATTTCCATTTCTCCGTTTTCGAGAATGTTCCCTACATGGTTCAAGGGATTGTTAAATGCAACTGTACATTTATAAACCATTCCATCAGAACCTATTACAAATGAATCGGGTAGAGCTGCGTAACACTCGCTTCCACCTGGTTGAAGTGTTTGTTTGTAGAAACTGAAGTCGAACCCTTTTTTCTCAGCGTGATTATAGAAAGGAAACAACTCTTTTGTATCACAAAGGTGTATATCGCCAGACTGGTCCCCCTTTAGATTTTTAACGGAAACGAAATGCATTTTAAACCTTGGATCATCAACGAATTCCTCAATGATAAAGTCAATAAACTCATGCATGACTGGGAAGGTTCCTTCACTGATATTCGAACGAATCATGATTTGAAAGCCTCTCTCTTCATCCATATCACGAATGTTCTTCATGTTTTCAACGATTGTATCAAACGTTTCTTCGCCATTTTTACCCACACGGAATTGATCATGTGTTTCCTTTGTTCCATCGAGTGTGATTTGATAGCCTAAAACTTTATAATCTAATAACTCTCTAAATACTTCGGTAGTTAACTTGTAGCCATTTGTAGTAATTCCTGCTACATACTCTACTCCTTCATTTTCACAAATTTCCATTAACTCTTTAGACAATTTTTGTATAACATTAAATGAAATCAAGGGTTCTCCACCAAACCAAGAAACAACCAATGCCTCGTATTTTCGTATGTTATGCTTAACATAATTAATTAATCCATTAATGGTCTTCTCTTTCATTTCACTTTTTTCAAAGTCCTCATAACAGTACACGCATCTAAAGTTACAATCCTCATTTGGCATAATAATCAAGTTTAGTGTTCTATCTTCGGATAATTTTCTCACTTTTTGTGCTGTAGCTTTTCGAAACTCATCTATTTCACTATTAATCAAGAACTTCTCATCCACTAAAAAATCAACCAATCTATTGGTTTCACTGTAATTGATCTCTTTTGTTCTTATTGTATGTAATAAATCATCGGTGTCTTCACCTGTAAATTTAACTATCTTACCAGTAAAACTATTGTATAATTTAACATCTTCTATTCCTCTTGAGATGACATTAAATCTTGATGGCTTCAATGTTAGGTTTTTAACTTTGTTGATTTGTGTCGTGTCCCTATCAAACAATTAAAAGCCTCCTTTTGTGGGTGGCCTGTTAGATGACCACCCATCTTTTCACATAAATTCACATAAAATTACCACTTAACAGCATGTCTGACATAACAATCTCATTGTCATTAGCAAAATACATTGATAATTCTTGGTTCAGATCTAGCCATATCTATGTACCTCCATTCGTTAAAATATTTTACCGCTTAAATAATTTATACATTAAAATTTATTTAATGTTAATAATTATCAGACAATTAAAAAATACCCGTTGACTTTTGTTTCTGTTTACGATTAAATTAATTTAACGTTAAAATTATTTTAATGGAGGTGCATTATGAAAAAGCGGAATTTTATATTGTTGATTTCAGGTAGGATCATTACAAATATAGGGGATAGTTTGTATGCAGTAGCATCTATGTGGTTGGTTTACGAACTAACAAAGAGTAACTTTTTTACAGGTTTGGCGGGGTTTTTAACTGCAGCACCTATTGCTCTTCAATTTTTCATTGGTCCTATCATTGACCGAATTGAGCACAGGTCTATCTTGATTTATTCTCAAATGATTCAAGCTGTTTTGTTAGCAGTGATTCCGGTTGCTTATTACTTCGATGCTTTATCTGCTTGGATAGTTCTTGTCGTTTGTCCTTTAACATCTATGATACAACAGTTCGTGTACCCTACTCATTTTTCCATTTTACCTAAAATTGTTGATAAGGAATCTTTAACTAAGGCGAATTCCATCATGACTTCGACATATCAATTGTTGGATTTAATTTTAATGGGTGTTTCAGGTATTATTATTGCAATAATGGGAGCAGTTGCTGTCTACATGCTAGATGCCGTAGCATTCCTAATTGCAATGACGTTGTTTTACTACCTTAAATTTCCGGGAAATAGGGATAGTAATGAGAAGCATGTAGGTAAATTTTCATTTAAAGAGGAATGGAAAGACTATAAGTTCAATCTAAAGGAAGGTTATGCATTTATCAGAAAAACCTTTATTCCAAAGTTTCTCTTAGCAGCGATCATCGCAAACTTTGTTATTGGTGGTGTCTCTGCAATCCTACCCGACTATGCTGCTAATCGTGGAGGAAGTCATATTTATGGTTGGTATTTGGGAGCTATGTCAGGTGGTCTTTTGATTGGTTCATTGATGGCCAATGTTTTTAACAAGATTCCGTTAGGTAAAATTACAATCGTTGGTTTTTTTATATCAGGGTTGAGTTGGATTTTCTCGGGATTATCAAATATAACTCTTCTATCTATTCTCTTGTTTGGAGTGAGTTACATTTCAATTGGTTTAACAAACGTATTGTTCCTTTCTTCGTTGCAAAGTATTTTACCAAGTGATGTTTTAGGAAGAGTATTTTCTTTTGTTGCCGGTGCCACCATGATTGCGGCTCCTTTAGGTTCGTTAATAGGTGGTTCAATAGCAACATTTACAGGAAGTTTTGCAGTGTTTATGTCAGGTAGTTTAGGAATATTATTTGTGTCGCTATACTGGATCATTATTCCGAAGCTAAGAACACTACCAAGTCCTGCAAACTTTGGAGAGGATGGAACTCTAATGGCAAAGCAAAGCGGATAAACTCCACCATTAGAATAGAACGAGGGGTATTGTATCTACTGATCAAGATAACTCATAATGATGTAGTTTACATTATGTACTTCATCATTATCAGTGTGTTTTCTCTTTCTGGATACAATATCCCTTATTTTTTTGTTTACTTCTTTCCACTCATCTTTCGTTAGCTGGACGCTAACTATACTTGCTTCAGAGTTAACAGTTTCCTGATTGTTTTCTTCAAGATTTGATTCGATTCGAGAAATTGCCATATCTGAAAAGGCTTTTAATTGATACAATATGTATTCAGAGTTCTGATTTGCGTTCTCATGTGAAAATGTATATTCATTTAACATGCCTGCCGCCTCAGTAGCTAGGTAATATTTTTGGGTTAAATTATTCACTTTCTTTTCGCCTACTACTTCAATCAACCCAAGTTCTTCTAGCTGGTTTACATGATAATAAAGTCTTGAAGGTTTTTCGTTTAATAGTTCCGCAATTTCTTTTACCGTCTTTTCTTCATCCTTTATTACTTGTAAAATTCGAGCTCGGTGATAATTGAACAAAGACTTTGCTATTTTTGTATCTTTATCGCTCATAAAGTATCCTCTCTTTCTACAGCAAATGAAATAAAATCTGTGATATATTCATAATTCATCTGGAGCCGCACTATCTTCTTTCTTTATTATAGCTTAAAATACCTTTATTGGATACACAATAGATACCACATCTTATAGGAAATGAAAAGTTGAACAGTCAGCTTTATATTCAAATGTAGGCTTAGTACGTCCCATAAACGATATCATAAAAAAAACAAGGGTTTTCACCCTTGTTGGTTAATTTTGGTATTTAGTTAGTCCAAAATGTTCATCCTTCTTGTGATAAAAGTTTAATAATCACAGGTCTTTTCTTCACATTCCTTTTTCCGTCTGATGAAAAGGAGAAGTGCACCTACAGCTAATAACAATGCTCCGATGAAAATTAGGTTGAAACTACTCGTTGCTGTATTCGGTAATGTATTAGCGCTTCCGTCTTGCTGATCAGTACTCACTATTACGTTTTCTTGACTGGTTGTTTTTCCGTCACTAGACTGCCCCTTATCATTTGGATCTGTTTCTCCTGAAGGTGGTGGAGCTGCTTCTTCCTCTACTTCAAATACTGTAAATTTACTGAAGTGATCGGTTTCGACGATGACTTTGCCATTTTCGTATTTCCCACCAATCTCTTCCCAATCGCCAGTGTCTTCATTAAAATAAAATACTTTTAAATTGTTACGATTGCTAACATTCGTTAGATCGACATCGAAAATAAGTGTAATTGGCTCACCAAATGTTCGAATCGTTTTACCATTTTGTAGGATCGTAAAGATAAACGTATCGCTTACACTTCCGGCTTCTTTAGGTGCTTTTTCAATGATGATTTCGACGTCTTCATTTTCAGCAAAGATCGATAAGTTTACCTATTATTAATAAAAGACCTAAACTTAGCTAATAGCCATTTTAATAATTATTTGTTTTTTTAAAATAAAATTCAGGCTAAGCTTGTTTTTTCAATAATGGACATCAACGGACATTTTCAAGTACACTAAGGATAAAGGAGTTAAAAGAAAGTAACTATATACATAAGTTTTTATTATAGGTAGATAGGAGACATAACGATGGAAGCAGATATTAACGTGCGTAAAACAGAACATATTCGTTTATGTTTAACCGATGCGGTTGAAGGGGTAAATAAAACGACGGGTTTAGAGGGAATTGAATTTATCCATAATGCTTTGCCGGAAATTAATTTTAATAAAATTGACTTATCGACATCCTTTTTAAACAAGCCGACTCATGCCCCTTTTCTCGTCAGTTCGATGACTGGAGGCTCGAAGCTTGCGGAAGATATTAATATTAACTTAGCAAAAGCAAGCGAAGAAAAAGGGTGGGCAATTGCCCTAGGTTCTACTCGTGCTTTATTAGAAAGTGACGCTTATAAAGATTCCTTTTTAATCCGTAAACATGCGCCGTCAGTACCACTTATTGCTAACCTCGGTGCCGTACAGTTAAACTATGGCTACGGTGTGGAAGAAGCAGAGCGAATTGTCGAGATGACAGAAGCGGATTCTCTCGTTCTACATTTAAACAGTTTGCAAGAAGTCGTTCAAGACGAGGGAGACTTAAACTTCGAAAACTTACTTCCGAAAATTGAAGAAGTTTGTAAAAATCTATCCGTACCAGTCGGTGTAAAAGAAGTCGGTTTCGGAATTGATGGTACAGTTGCGAAAAAGTTAGTCGATGTCGGAATTGATTATGTCGATGTAGCTGGGGCTGGAGGAACTTCTTGGAGTCAAGTAGAGAAGTTACGTTCCGAAGATCCGCTTCGCGTAGCGGCTGCAGAGGCGTTTAATAGTTGGGGAATCCCGACGAAGGAATGTCTCGTCTCGGTTCGTTCTGAATTGCCAGAAATTCCTCTCGTTGCAAGTGGCGGAATGAAGACAGGCCTTGATGCTGCAAAGGCGATTACAATTGGTGCAGATCTTGTCGGTTTTGCCCGAACGTTATTAAAGGCGGCGACGGAATCAAGTGAGGAAGTCGTCCGGGCAATGGAGCAGATCGAATTCGAATTAAAGATGACAATGTTTGGAATCGGTGCGGAAAATATTACGGAATTAAAAAATACGAATCGTGTATCGATTATGGGTAAGTCCCTTCTGAATCAAGCCTAAAAAGCAAATATAATTATGGACTTGACTTTCCATTGTGTAAGTAAGGACATTATTTTTCATAAACGTTCCCAGTGGAGGTCTCCATTGTGTAAGTAAGGACATTATTTCTCATAAACGTTCCCAGTGGAGGTCTCCATTGTGTAAGTAAGGACATTATTTCTCATAAACGTTCCCAGTGG
>Ga0079226_10001411_pt1 | contig 18430 bp, 15 predicted proteins | sample Poulit2014_FD_76345 | JGI IMG/M metagenome (GOLD analysis project Ga0079226, IMG submission 76345) | Agricultural soil microbial communities from Georgia to study Nitrogen management - Poultry litter 2014 | ecosystem: Environmental > Terrestrial > Soil > Agricultural land | place: USA: Georgia...
AATCATAATGTGAATTTACAGCTTACGAACAGATAACTATATCTAATAGCCATTAACTCACAATCAATAGTCGAATATAGATGTCAACACGTGTTGTTGTAGGCGCCCAGTGGGGCGATGAAGGAAAAGGAAAGGTCGTTGACCTGTTAAGTAAAAGAGCCAATTATGTGGTCCGGTATCAGGGAGGCGCAAATGCCGGACATACTCTTGAATTTGATGATAAAAAGATTGTATTGCACCTCATACCGTCCGGTATTTTTAATGGGGATTCCACCTGTATTATCGGGAACGGGGTAGTCATAGATCCGCATGCGCTTTTGGAAGAGATTGAAGCCGTTGGTGAGATGGCGGATAATATTGAAAACCGGCTCAAGATAAGCAGCGGCGCCCATATCATTTTGCCCTACCACCAGTTGTTAGATGAGGTGAAAGAAGAGCATCGCGGTGATAGCGCTATTGGTACTACCGGACGGGGCATTGGACCTGCCTATGTCAGTAAGGTTTCACGCGTAGGCATACGGATGGGGGACCTGGCCAATCCAGCGAAGCTTAAGCAAAAAGTACGGACCAATATTGCCGATATCAACGAAGGACTCCGCCATATCTATAAAAGGGAGCCCATTGAGCCCGATCCCATAGTTGATGATCTTCTGGAGGTTGCAGAAATTTTAGCCCCATACGTAGCTGATACAGCAAATATTATGCACGAGGCTGTCGAGAAGGAAGAACAGATCCTGCTGGAAGGAGCACAGGGCAGCTTGCTGGATGTAGATCACGGAACTTATCCTTTTGTTACTTCGTCTTGCCCAACAGCCGGAGGCGCATGTACCGGGTCAGGAATTCCTCCAACCGCTATTGACAAGGTTATGGGCATTACCAAGGCTTACTGTACACGTGTTGGTAATGGCCCGTTTCCAACGGAACTGAAGGGCGAACAAGGCGAACGACTGCGTGAAGCCGGAGGAGAATTTGGTGCAACAACCGGGCGACCGCGGCGCTGCGGATGGATAGATCTGGTAGCTCTTAAGTATGCCGTTCGCATCAACGGAATGAATGAGCTGGCAGTGACTAAGCTGGATATTCTGGATCAGTTTGAGGAAATAAAGCTATGTACATCCTACAGTATCAAAGATGAAGAGACGGAGGTTTTTCCTCCCGATATCGTGGATTTAGACACCATAGAGCCGCAATATAAAACCATGCCCGGCTGGCAGCAGTCCCTGGATGATTGTATGAATATTTCGGAATTACCTGATGAAGCACGGAACTTCTTAGGGTTCATAGAAGAGCAGTTAGGCGTTGATGTTAAAGTCCTTTCCAAGGGACCCAAAAGAAGTGAAACTATTGTGCTGTAATTTCTTATATTTTAGTTGATATATATGAATAAATAGTCTTATATTTGGTTCTATTTGAAAAGCGGAAGTAGCTCAGTGGTAGAGCATCACGTTGCCAACGTGAAGGTCGCGGGTTCGAATCTCGTCTTCCGCTCTACAGTAATTAGTATTAGATATAAAACACTTAAGTCCTTGCACGCAAATGCGAGGGCTTTTTTATTATGTGGTATGTTATGTTGGGCATATATTTTAAACATCCCGGTATTTCTGGTCGAAATTCTCACCTTTTATGGAAATGTTCATCTTAAGTGTAGTACATCTATTTCAGAGATGCGGAGCATAGAATAATTTGCACTTGTAAATAACGCAGACAGAATGTTCTTAAAACATAAATACCTTAAATATATCAAGAAATATGGTAACTTATCTTAATTGCATGTATTAAGCACTCACTTCGCTGATAAAAAAGCGAAAAGTTTTAGCTATAATTTAGCATGCGAATTTCTTAAGTTTCCCCTCATTTGAATTTTGATCCTTTTTAGGCTTAATGAACGATAAACCACGTGAATATTGCGGCATTTTTGGTATCCAGAATCATCCGGATGCTTCTATTCTTACGTATTACGGATTGCATGCGCTCCAGCACCGAGGACAGGAGTCAGCGGGCATTGTAACTTCCCATTTTAATGAAGAGAAGCGGCGCTGGGAGATGCCGATGCATCGCGATTTTGGTTTGGTGCTCAACGTATTTGATGATCCGGAGCTCTTTGAAGAAGAGCTGCTGGGGCAAGCGGCAATCGGACACAATCTATACGCCACAAAGGGCGATCTAAATGATCCGGCGAATATCCAGCCATTTCGGGTGCAATACCGGGAAGGTAATATTGCGATTGGTCATAATGGAAATCTGACTAATGCTCAGCAGCTCCGCGATCGTTTCCGTGAAGAGGGCGTGCTGTTTCAAAGTTCCTCGGATACTGAATTAATTCTTCATCTTATAGCCCAAAGCCGGGAAGAGACACAAATTGAGCAGATCCTGGATGCCCTTCGGCAGATTGAAGGAGCCTACAGCTTGGTATTGCTTACTGATGATAAACTCATTGCCGTACGAGACCCAAATGGGTTTCGACCGCTGGCACTGGGCAAGGTAGACGGCAGTTATTGTGTATCCAGCGAAACCTGTGCCTTTGATATTATTGGCGCAGAACACATTCGTGATGTAGAAGCCGGCGAGGTGATGGTCATCGACCTGGATGGAGACAGTGAATCTGAGGTTGAATCCTATCATCTGGAGCGCAAGTACGGCACGGACACGAGCCAGTGCATTTTTGAATATGTTTACTTCTCACGTCCTGACAGTAAGATATTTGGTGAGAATGTAGATAAGGTACGTCGTAACTTAGGTAAAGCACTGGCCAAAGAACATCCCATTAGCGAGATACTTACCAAAGAAACCGATACGAAGCCGATTGTGATCTCGGTTCCCGATTCCAGCAATACTGCAGCACTGGGTTATGTGCACGAGAATCAAAAAAAAGGAGCAGAGTGTAAGTTCGAGATCGGACTTATTCGTAATCACTATGTAGGCCGCACCTTTATTTCACCGGGACAAAAATCACGTAAGCAGAAAGTGCGTACCAAATACAACACCGTGCAGGGAGTCATTGAAGGGCGGTCCGTAATTATCGTAGACGACTCAATTGTTCGCGGAACCACTTCCCGCTATTTGGTAAATATGATACGGCAAGCGAATCCCGCTGAAATTCATTTCCTCGTTAGCTCACCTCCGGTCGTTAGTCCTTGTTATTACGGGCTTGACTTCCCCGATCCAAATGAACTGATTGCAAATCGCTATGATCGTGATATCGAGAAGATGGGACAGGAAATAGGCGTTGACAGCCTCTGTTATCTGTCAGCTGACGGGCTGGTTCAGGCGGTAAAAGGAGCCAACAAATCACCGAATGGATATTGCACGGCCTGCTTTACAGAAGATTATCCTGTATCCGTTAATAATAAAGTTGCAACGCAGGAGAGCGAGATCCATTGATGCAGTTTAAAAAAGCCCAATTTGTAACCGGTGCCCCCACGCTGGACCACTGCCCGGAGCCTTACTATCCCGAAATTTGCCTGGCTGGTCGTTCGAATGTGGGCAAATCGTCACTCATCAATAGTTTGATGGACCACAGCGGGCTGGCCCGTACCAGTAATACCCCCGGCAAAACCCGTGAGATGAACTACTATTTAGTAGATGATAAAACCTATCTGGTTGACCTTCCGGGTTTTGGCTATGCCAAAGTATCTAAGGAAGAACGGGAGCGCTGGGGACGTGATATCCGCGATTATTTATTGGAGCGTGCTACCGTACAGCTTGTGGTTCATCTGGTGGATATACGTCACAAGCCGAGTAAGCTGGATGAGCAGTTCTTTTACTGGCTGGGGAGCCATCGGTTGCCCTTTATTGTCGTATTAACCAAAGCTGATAAGCTAACATATAATAAACAAAAGCAGTCGAAGGCCCGGCTTCGGCGCATCCTGGATGAGATGAATATTGAAGTTCCGATGATAATCAGTTCCGCAACGGATGATATTGGTACTAAAAAAGTACAAAAATTAATTTCTGAATTTTCTGAATAGGATCGAATTTCCAATTTTATATTATGTCATTTAATATATTAATTCTCGACAATGTACACCCTTGTGCTGAAGATGTTTTTGAGCAGCGGGGTATTGAAGTAACGCGTAATCACGAGCTGAATGGTGAGGAGCTGTATGAAGAAATAAAAGGCTATGATGGTATCGTTGTTCGCAGTTCCACCACCGTAGATGAGAGGCTCCTGGATGCTGCAGAAGATCTGAAAGTAGTGGGGCGTGCCGGTGTAGGCGTAGACAATATTGATATACCTGCTGCAACGGCTCGAGGCGTGCTTGTTATGAATACCCCGGATGGCAATACCGTTTCCACGGCCGAGCATACTTGCGGCCTGATGCTTGCTTTGGCACGTAATATTCCACAGTCTGTTGAAAAGGTAAAAGGCGGCGGCTGGAATCGGAAAGAGTATACCGGATCTGAAGTTCACGGAAAGACGCTGGGTATTATAGGGCTTGGAAAAGTTGGTTCTGAGGTGGCTCGCCGTATGCAAGAGTTTGGAATGGCCGTTAAGGCTTATGATCCTTATGCCTCTAAGAAACAGGCCGATCACCTGGATGTTGAGCTGCTGGAGCTGGATGAACTGCTTGGTGAGGTGGATGTGCTGACGGTACATACCCCGCTGACCGAACAAACCAAAGATCTTATCTCACTCGAGAATGCTGATAAGTTTAGGAAAGGCATGTTTCTGATTAATTGTGCAAGGGGCGGCATTTATAAGGAGGAAGATTTAGCAGACCTTATTGATGAAGGGTATGTGGCTGGGATAGCATTGGATGTATATTCCGAAGAGCCGCCTACCGGGGAGTTGGTCGAAGAACTACAACATCCAAATATTATATGTACGCCTCACCTGGGAGCCTCAACTGAAGAGGCGCAGGAAAAAGTGGCCCGCCAGGTGGCCCAACAGATGGCGGATGCCCTGGAGAAAAAGAACTTTAAGGGAAGCTTGAACAGCAAATCGATTTCACTGATAACAAACCAGCAGGTACAGCCCTATCTGCAGCTGGCAGAGAAGCTGGGAAGCGCAGCTATTCAGCTGGCTCCGGAAAATGTGCACTCCTTTTCTTTTGAATACAGCGGATCTTGCGCCCAATATGCGGATGTTTTAACAGATTCGATTCTTACCGGCCTGTTGGGACATCATATCAGTGAGGCTGTTAATTTAATTAATGCCCGTCATTTTGCCGAAGAACGCGGTCTCCAAATTAAGGAGATAAAATCTGATCAGGGTAAAACCTATAACGACCTTATCACTATACGTTTTGATGCCGAAGGGCCGTATCAGCAAATTGCTGCTTCCGTATTTGGAGAGCAGGACTACCGCATTGTTGAAATTGACGGCTTTGGAATCGAAGTCCTTTTGGAAGGAGATATCGTGATGTATAAGAATGTAGATAAGCCAGGCATGCTTGCCGGCGTAAGCAGCACGATGGCTGAAAAAAATATCAACATTGGCTCGCTGAGTCTGGGCCGCGTTGCAGAAAATGACCATGCGATTACAGCTGTATCCGTTGATCAGAAGATTAGCGATGTAGATCTGCAGTCTATCCGTGAAGTAGAAGGGGTGGAAGCACTAAGAAGTGTGAGCCTTTAAATCCGTAAATTTTATAAGAAAATAAGATGGAGGATATTGAGCATCTGGGCATTGCGGTTGAGGATATTGAGGAAGCCGTACCCGCTTATGAGCGACTGCTAAATACCTCGTGCTATAAGCGCGAAGTGGTGGATGATCAAAAAGTAGAGACTGCTTTTTTTAAGACCGGCTCATCCAAGGTGGAGCTGTTGGCAGCGATGAGGGAAGATTCTGTTATTGCTAAATTTATCCGTAAAGAAGGGGAAGGTATACATCATGTGGCCTTTAAGGTAGAAGATATTGTGGCTGAAATGGAACGACTGAAAAAAGAAGGTTTCCGTGTGCTCAGCGAACAACCACGGCGCGGTGCCGATAATAAGCTCGTGGCCTTTGTGCATCCCAAAGATAGCCACGGAACGCTTATTGAGCTGTGCCAGGAGACAGAATGATAGTTGATGTCCGTTAACAGGCTTTGACAAAGCGTTTGATCCATCCATTTTCAGCCTCATTTCGGTTTGGAAACAACCATAGATCCTCAAAAATACTTGCGACGCAAGAGGGCTATGTATGTAGCCTCCAGCCTTTTGGCAGTTCCATCCGTGTAACAATTTTCCGAATATAAAAATAAAGATCGGATAAACGATCGCTAACGGGTTCAGCAGGTTCTGCGATCAGGATAATGGCAATAACGGATGTAACAATAGTTGAAAACAGGGTCAGGTGAAATCGTCTGAGCGTGCACTTTGATTGCACAAAATTTGTTCTGACGAAAGCAGCTGCGGTAACAAAAAATTCAGAAATTGTATATTTAAAAGGAGCTTAAGGTGAAATATTACCAGTAACATAGCAATAATATTGGCCCGTAGGTTTGAGTTTAGTATAAAACACTTCTATATTTGGCCTTTCGTTTCGGGACGTGGCTCAGTCAGGCAGAGCGCACGACTGGGGGTCGTGAGGTCGCTGGTTCAAATCCAGTCGTCCCGACAATAATAAAAGCCTTCTGATAGCTTTTTTAGCTGTTAGAAGGCTTTTCTATTTTTATATAAAGCTTCTTTCAGTATTCCTTATAACCAGAGAGGGGTAGGCAGCGACTGGAGTTTTGTCCATTCTAAAAAATAAAGCTCTTGCCCCTGATTAGTGAAATAAGTGGGCAACTTGATTAGAATATTATGGCAAATTTAAGTAACTCTGTTAAATAGGGTGCTGGTTTTATGAGCCTCATATCACAGGCTCTTGAATGGTAATAGTTCGCTATAAATCACGGTGCCAGGGTTAGATAAATCGATGCACAAGCGGGGGAATATAAGTTGGAATTTAGAGAGAGCCTATTCCTGGATACCTTTACCACAATACCCAATAAATGATCAGCAGAAAGATCATGATCCACACCATGACCTGCATGGTTTTAGACTGTTTCGGAAACTCGTAACCACAGATGGGGCAAACGTTGGCATCCTGGTCGACCATCATAGCACAACCGGGGCATTCTTTCTTTTTATTGCTCATAATATAGTCGGTTGAACTGGTATAACTAATGGGTGAATTATCGCAGATCGCTTGGTGGGATGCCGTACTGTTTTCGGAAGGCGTTGGTGAGGTGCGCGGGGTCACTGTATCCAACTTCATAGGCAATTTCGGCGATGGTCAGATCGGTATCGAGGATGTACGAGCGGGCCAGTTCCAGCTTATTTTGCAGGTGGTAAGCGTAGGGCGTAGTTCCGAACACTTCCTTGAATCCGCGCTTCAGCTTATATTCATTGGTCTCCACCGATTTGGAAAGTTCCGCCAGCGTTGGAGGATTAGTCAGCTTGTTCATAAGAATTTCCTGTACTCGGTGGATGCGTTCCAGGTCGGTGCCGGAGAGTGAATGCTTGTTGGAAGAAGTATTGTTTTGCCGGGCAAACATCATAGACAGCAGGTCTAAAACCTGGGCCTCCAGAAATAGTGAGCCGATCCTAAATCCTGCATCAGGCTGTTGGATACGCTGGATAATACTGCGCATGCGGGGTGTAATGGGCATATTTGTCTCTTTTTGCAAGCAGAGATTTTTCTGTTCAATCTTGGCAAGGACGGGAGCCAGTACTTTGGGAAAACGGGTCGAAAGGTCCTGTAGGTAATCCTCCGAGAGTGTGACCATAAAGCTGGTGCCGCCCATCTCTTCCCGTAACTCGAAACTTTCATTCATCGGCGGGAGGATCATGAGGTTGGCTTCTCCTTGAGAGATATTCAGCTGTTCCTTTGTTGATGATTGTATAGCTTGGGCCGAGCCTTCAAGCTGGAAACAGAGGGCAATAAATGGCTGATTGAGCCTGGTAGAACTGATCATCCCCGGGTTATACTGGTAGGTTTCCCGAATGGCGGTATAGTGCTTGTGGCCCAGCATAGAAATCTCTCCATGACCAAAATCGGAGTTCATCTCTAAATCGGTATGGAAGAGGTTACCTATTTTTGAAGTATGGGCAAAGTCAATAGTGAACTGCCCGTTCATAGAAAATTGCCCCTCCAAGGCAAACTCGCTGTCGTCGGGCATCAACTCTGAAATTTGATGTGTCTCATTTTCCATATCAACAAAGGATAGGGTCTGAAAACAGGATAGATTTAAATAATTAGAAATCCGTTAAATTTCAAGATCTTATTGGTTATAATACAAAATAATACGGATAGCGCAAGGGATGTTCCGTTTACCGCAAGGCGATGCTTCATCAGAAGCTTTAGCTTAACGAACGGTGTGAAACAGGCCATACAGTAAAGAAAAAATTGGCAGATGCGTACATTATACATCATTATCAGTTGTTTTTGGATTATTATCCTCATTGTTTTTCCGGCACAGGCCCAAACCGGTAATAAACTAACCGTGGAAGAAAGCGTAAAAATGGCGCTTGAGCACAGTTACCCCCTGAAGGTTGCGGAGGCCGATGCAGAGGGAGCGGAGGCCGCATTTCGAGAAAGTCGTTCGAATCGCTTTCCCTCGGTTTCCGGGCGGGCCAGTTATATGCGGTTGAGTGATAATATACCGGCCGTAGATTTTAGTCCCCCGGGGTCTGATACGACCTTTACCATTCTGCCGGTGGAGCTGGATCAGTTTCACAGTGAATTGAGTGTTAAACAGCTGCTCTTTGCGGGGGGACGCTTGAATAATCGAATAGAAGCGGCCGATCATCAAGCTGAAGCGGCCGGACTGATGAAGAAGAAGAAAGCGGTACAAGTGGCATTTAACGTTCGGGAGGCTTACTGGAAGCTGTATCAGGCACAGGCTGAGCACAAAGTGACCATATCAGCGTTGAAGCGCGTGAATGAGCATCTGAAAAACGTTCGTAATAAGCTTGAGGCGGGCGCAGCCCTGCAGACGGACCTGCTGAATGCGAAAACACGCCGTTCCGAGGTTTTGCTGGATCAGGTGGAAAACCGCAACGGCGTGCAGATGGCCAGGCTCGAACTGAATCGTCTATTAGGCTTACCGGCTGAGGCTCAAACCAATCCGGTTAAGCCTGACACAATAGTTGTATTTCCTTTTAAAATGGATGAGCTGAAAAAACACGCTCTTGAACAACGACCCGGGCTGCAGGCACTCTCGAAACAGGTGGGAGCAAGCGAGGCCCAAATTGATGCGGTCCAAGGCACTTGGTTTCCGGAGGTAAGCCTTGTCGGGCGGTATATCTATGCGCGACCCAACCAGTACTTTTATGCTCAGCAGGATGAGTTTAAAGGCACTTGGGAAGCGGGTGTGCAGTTGCGCTGGAACTTATGGTCCGGTGGACAACGATCGGCGAAAATAAGTCAGGTACGAGCCCAATTACGGAAGGCCGAAGCCCGGCTGGCTAACCGAAGAGAGCAAGCAAGTGTAGCGGTTTCCCGGCGATACCTGGAACTGAAACGAGCAGCTGAATCCATCAATGTTGCCGCCAACAGCGTGGAAGCCGCTAAAAAGGCCTGGGAATCTGCCCAACGGCAATATAAAGAAGGAGTGGCTCTTTCAGAACAGGTGCTGGACGCCCAGCATGCTTATCGCAAAGCGCAGGCCCGCCATGCTCAGGCTATGGCCGATTATCAAATCGCCCATGCCGGGGTATTGAACGCATTGGGACAAATATGGAGGAAATGATGCAGGAATCAGATAATGAAGTCGTATTTGAGGCCCGCGGGCTGACTAAAATTTATGATATGGGGGAAGTGAAGGTGCATGCCCTGCGCGGAGTTGACCTTAAGCTCTACAAAAGTGAATTTGCCGTGTTTCTGGGGCCTTCCGGCAGCGGTAAATCAACGCTGGTCAATATTCTCGGCGGACTGGATACCGCCACGGAGGGCAAAGTTTTCTACCGTGATCAAAACCTGACCAAGGCCTCGGAGCGAGAGCTTACCAGCTACCGGCGCCATTATGTAGGCTTTATCTTCCAGTTTTACAATCTGATTCCCAGTCTTACGGCCTTGGAAAATGTGAAGATCGTCACGGAAATTGCCGACGACCCGATGTCTCCAGAAGAAGCACTCGATATTGTGCAGCTGGGCGATCGGGCCAACCACTTTCCCTCTCAACTCTCCGGCGGGCAGCAGCAGCGTGTGGCCATTGCGCGGGCCATTGCCAAGCGTCCGGCCGTACTGCTGTGTGATGAGCCGACCGGCGCGCTGGACTCTGAAACAGGTATTGTTGTCCTGGAAGCACTTGAGCGGGTAAACCGCGAACTGGGGACCACAACAGCCATCATTACCCATAATGTAGTGCAGGGGGAGATGGCCGAGCGCGTTATCCAGCTCAAAGACGGTCAGATCACGGATATTTACCGAAATGAAGACAAGAAAAAACCGAGCGAACTGAAATGGTAGTAGTTAGATGGCAATATAAAAAGTCCCACTTTTCGAAGGGGGGAAAGCGAACATAGTGAGCAGGGGGACGTATGAGCTGTATTGAGGTCTTGATACAGTTCTGAAATTACTACAAACATACCCTCCCACGCCTAAGGCGTGGACTCCCCTCAAGGGGTGATTAGTTACCATATATTATTCTTTTTGAAAGAAATATCCCCTGATTGATGTTCTCCAATTGCTAAAACGTATTACTAAACCGATGAAACAAACCTATGAAAACCATTGATCTCAAAATGATACGTGACCTGCGGAATATGCGCGGGCAGGTCATTGCTATTGCCTTTGTGATCATTGCCGGGGTCTCGGTATATGTTACGATGTCGAGCGTAGCGGATACTCTGCAGGGCACACTGGAAACCTATTACGAGGATTACAGCTTTGCTGATGGCTTTGATACAGTCCGGCGCGCCCCCAAAAGCCTGGCGGCCCGGCTTCGCAACGTAAATGGAGTTAATCAGCTGCAAACACGGGTGAAGGCGTCGGTCAACCTGGAAATACCCGGCTTTGATGAACCGGTAACGGGACAAATCGTATCCGTTCCAGCGGGAGAACAACCCAGCTTGAACCAGTTATTTATCCGGGAGGGACGGTTGGTTAAGGTGGGCCGAAAAAATGAGGTGCTCCTAAATGAAGTATTTGCAGAAGCCCACAACCTGAAGTCGGGCGATCATCTGACGGCCATTATCAACGGGCACCGGCGGTCGCTGACGGTCGTGGGTATCGCCCTTTCACCGGAATATCTCTACCAGGTACAGCCGGGTAGTCTGTTCCCAGATCCCGAACGATTTGGCGTCATGTGGATGGGACGCCGCGCCCTGGCAGCAGCCTACGATATGGAAGGAGCCTTCAATGACTTGTCCTTCACCCTTGCGCCCGGTGCCAATATAAAAAATGTGATCGACCGGATGGAACTTCTGCTGGACCCCTATGGTGGTAAGGGAGCCTATTCGCGAGAAGACCAAGCCTCTCATAATCTGATCAGTGAAGAACTCACCCAGCTTGCCAATATGGCCTTTCTGCTGCCCATGATCTTTCTTGGGGTCGCCGCCTTCTTGCTGAATATCGTAGTCGGCCGACTTATTGCTCTGCAGCGCGAGCAGATCGCGATTCTGAAAGCCTTTGGCTACAGTGATTGGGCCGTGGCCCTGCACTATGTCAAGTTGGTATTGCTGGTTGCTGCAGTGGGCATCGTCGTGGGCACCGGGCTGGGCATCTGGATGGGCGGAGCCATGTCAGAGATGTATCTCCAATATTATAAGTTTCCTTTTCTTGATTACACCTTGCAGTGGCCCGTTGTTTTGATAGCCGTACTTTTAACTGGTGGGGCCTCTCTCGGAGGAGCTCTGTTTTCCATCCGTCGAGCCTTGCGGCTTCCACCCGCTGAAGCGATGCGGCCCGAGCCGCCGCCTTCCTATCAAAAAACGATAGTCGAACGTCTCGGTCTTCAGAATCTGCTGGACCAGCCTACCCGTATTATTATGCGAAACCTGGAACGGCGGTGGTTCAAGTCTGCTTTAACCGTTGTAGGAATCGCCAGTTCCTGCGCTATCCTTATCATGGGACTTTTTTGGGGTGACGCTTTTGATTACGTTATTCAGGCGCAATACGGCATTGCTCAGCGCCAAGATATTACCGTTACCTTTAACGATCCGACCTCTAAAACAGCTATTTATGAGCTTAACAGCCTGCCAGGTGTGCAGCATGCTGAGCCCTTCCGATCCGTCCCGGTTCGCCTGAAGAACGGACATCGCCATTATGACACCGGTATCAAGGGTATTTCGCGGAACTCCTATCTGCGTCGCATTATCGATACTAATTTGCAGCCGATTACTATTCAACGAAAGGGGATAGTATTGACCCAAAAACTGGCAGATATTCTGCATATCAAACCGGGTGAAAAGATTACTGTTGAGGTGAAAGAGGGTCGGCGCTATGAACGGAAGCTTCCCGTTGTCAGGCTGGCCGAACAGTACTTAGGCCTGGGAGCGTATATGAGCCTGGCATCAGCTAACCGATTAGTTGGTGAGGGCCAGGCCATCTCCGGAGCCTATCTGATGGTCGATGAGCAGCGCGAAGATGCCCTGACACAGGCCTTGCAGGACCGGCCGGGGGTGGCAAGTATCGTTTCGCAACAACGGGCCATTTCATCCTTTATGGATACAGCCGCAGAAAGTCTGCTTACTATGACCTTCATCCTGAGCCTATTTGCCGGTGTTATTGCCTTAGGCGTGGTCTATAACAGCGTACGCATTTCACTTTCAGAACGGGATCGGGAGCTGGCCAGCATGCGTGTGTTGGGCTTTACCCGGGGAGAGATTGCTTATATCCTGCTGGGGGAAATGGCATTACTGGTACTGTTTGCCATCCCTCTGGGATTGGGAATGGGTGCTTTCCTAAGTACACTGGCCGCCCAATCACTACAAACCGAGATGTATCAATTCCCGGTGGTTTTGAGCAGCAATACTTTTGCTTTGGCCGCAACCATCGTACTTATCGCAGCGATTATTTCTGCGTTGTTTATGCGCCGCCGATTAAACAAACTGGATTTGACCGAAGTTCTAAAAACAAGAGAATAACATGAAAAAACCGACTCGTAGACAAATCATACTCATTGTAATTGGCCTGCTCATCGTTGTAGCCATCGTATACAGCTTTCTGCCGAAAGCCATGTCAGTCCAAACAGCGACCGTTACCGTCGATTCGCTGCAGGTAACCATTGAGGAAGAAGGCAAAACCCATGTCAAAGATCTTTATACCATTTCTGCCCCGGTAGCAGCTACCGTCCGTCGTACCGATTTGGAAGAGGGGGATTCGGTAGCCGCGGGTGAAACGCTGGTGCAGTTGGAGCCGCCCAGATCGACTATTTTAGATCCCCGTAGCTGGGCTGAAGCTCAGGCTCGGGTCGAGGCATCCGAAGCCTCCCTTAAAGAAGCGGAAGTGCGAGCCGAGCAAGCCCAAAAACAACGGAAACGAGTGGAACGGCTTGCGGAAGAAGGATCCGCTACCGAACGACAGCTCGAACAGGTACGAACCGAAGCCAGACGGGCTATAGCTGCACTTAATGCCGCCCGTGCCGAACTGGCCGCGGCGCGCGCCGCACTCAATTTGGGAGTTGGAGAATCCGGTAGCAGTCAATCTGCGGGCTATGAATTACAAGCTCCGGTCTCGGGGAGGGTACTCACCATTCACCATAAAAGTGCGGGCTACGTCAATGCGGGGAAACCGCTCCTTTCCATTGGGAATACCGACAGCCTGGAAATACGGGTAGAAGTACTATCGGAGGATGCTGTGCGCATCGCTTCCGGCATGCGGGTAGTGCTTGAACAGTGGGGCGGTGAAGGTCCGCTTGAAGCCTCAGTTATACGAGTAGAGCGACAGGGTAAAGAAGAGGTATCGGCACTGGGCGTGGAAGAGCAGCGCGTACAAGTTATTGCCGAACTCAAATCACCTTTGCAAAAATGGAACCAACTGGGAACCGGCTACCGCGTGTTGGCCAAGTTTATCATCTGGCAAAAAGATGATGTGCTGCAGGTGCCTACCAGTGCTCTGTTTCGGATCGACCAAAATTGGGCAGTATTTATAGTGAAAGATGGGGAGGCTCATCGACAAAGGGTTAAAATAGGTCGACAGACCGGATTGTCAGCACAGGTTCTCAAAGGTCTTTCAGAGGGAGATGAGGTGATTGTACATCCCGGCTCAGATATTGAAGAGGGCGTGGAGGTAGAAGCGCAATGAGTCATTATTTTATAAGATAAACACAACTTTAAGATAAAATGGATAAAAGATTTAATTATTTACTTATATAGAGGTGTAGTGCTTTGGTATTTAAGTATAATACAGACGGCTAAAGGGTTGTTTAGTCCTAAAAGGTTATTACAATCGTCTGAAGAAGTCAAGGAGGTCACTGAGGCTTCTTTCTACGGGTAGTTATTAAGTTAACTATTGTTTTTTCCTGGAATTATGAGCAGCGGTACAGTGGAGTAAAAGGCCAACTCTTTGGAGTGACTGCGCTGGGAAATATTTTTCCAGAATGATTTTTTGTATCGTACTGTAACTATTAGCGAGCTTTCATGCTCAGCAATATAATTAGCTGCACCGGGGAAAAAGTTACTTTCACTCACAATGCTAAAGTTGATATTTTCATAATCAGATTTTTCAGTAATAAGATCCCGGAAGTCTCTGTATTTAAGGTCGTCTTTAAATCCTCGGTTTTCGGTGATGGGCAGCACATCCACGGTGGAGTCAAAAAGCCTGGCAAGTTCAATAGTCTGTTCCAGGTTAATCCAGTCAGACTCTTTAAAATCGATGACAAAAGTAATCTTTTTCAGGCGTCAAAAAAGCTTTCATGTGGAACGGTGAAGGTGGGTACGCCTGGTTTTATTTATGACGCCGGTAGCTACCCTACCAAGCATGATATTTCTGTTACCGGTGGCTCCTTTAGTTCCTATCACAATAAGTTCAGTCTTGCTTTGACGAGCATACTCCAGCAGACCCGTTACGGTCGTCCCAGCTGAAATATGGTAGGAATATTAAGTTTTTTGAATCGGTTGTTCTTTTGAAGTTCATCTATCAGCTGGGTGAACGGGCGATCGGTCTTTTTAACAGTCTGCTTTCCGACCACCATCAAAATTTGGGGCAAGGTACATGGACTCTTGGCTGGCATGGGAGAGCGTTAGCTTCGCATCAGTCTGATAAGCTATTCCTGTGGCATAAGGTAGCGATTTTTAGCACTCTCAGAGAAATCTGTTGGAAATAAAACTTGGTTATTTAAAGAGAGAATAGGAGCTGATATGATTTGAATGCTGGTTGTTCGGCAGTGCCTTATCATAGTTTTACTTCCGTAATTATGCATGAAAAAGGGCGAGGCATTGGCGATTTTATCAAGGGATAAAAGCCTATTAAAACAAGGAAATGCTGCCGAAATTGTATCTAAAAATTATGGTATATTCTACTTACTTTTATTCACCATTGTTGACAGTATAATATGAGTGTTTATGAAGCAACGTATTCGCGTCCCCATTGAACAAATTGAGATTGATGGAAAACCCTTAGAGTTGAAAAGGCAGCAACCGTTGGCCGAACTGGAGCTTTCAGCTATTGATACGGGAGGAAGCTTCCATGATCCCATTCTTGATTTTAGTTATACTATTGAGCCAGCCAACAGACAGCAGCTCCCCAAAAGAGATCAGGTAGTTATCCTCCAGCTCTGCGATCCTTATGATGAGGAGAATACGATAGAGATACAGTATAACGGAAGGCTCCACGAACAGGGTAAAAACCGGATAGAAGGTATGGGGCGTTTAAAGGGCGAAACGATGAGCCGCAACATCATGGGTTTTGTTATGCGCTGCGTTCGTTAAGGTTGTTCGTCGGTGGTGTAGAGTTACTCATCAGACTCAGTCAGGTGTTCCTTCCACAGCATATGGGCTTGGTGCTTGAGATGGCGATCTTCTACTAAATGGCCCGTGCGTGGCTTTAGATCATAGATGTGTTGGATCTGGGTTTGTGCTTCGCTGTTTCGACCGAAATGGATAAGCATACGCGCATAAAAATAACGATTTTCCGGCATTTTGGGAGCGATCTTAACGGCTCTGCGTATGTATTCCAAGGCTTTTTCGTTGGAAGGCCAACTTTTTATTAAAAAGAAAGAGCGCGTTTCAAAATGAGTTTTGGCCAAGAGTCGGAATCCACCACCGCCCTGATAGGTAGAATCCAGGGCAATCACATCTTTTGCAACCGACCGTATTTTTTTATTAATACGATGATAGGTGTTTTGCCAGAAGTTTTGTTCTTCTCGGCACTTACGTAGGTTTACGCCATACCAATAGCTTATAGCGACTGATTCCGGATAATCCTTCCGCATCTTATCTCCCACATTGCAGGCTTTTTTGAAAGTATTCCCTCCCTTATCATCAGAAAGATCAGCATATAGTCCTTTGAAATAATATGACTTAAGCAACAGCGCACCTGTTTCCTCTGGACGGTATCCTTCGTCGATCGATTTTTCTAACGCCTCAATTGCGTTGTTTATAGATTCCGGATTAACGCTGAAGGAATCAGCCTGGACCGCTCTTTTCTGAAACCAGTATTGTCCGCTTTGAAACGAAGCCTGGGCTTTTAATTCCCTGGATAAACAGAAGAAAGCAATACACAAAAGGCTGCGAAATATAGCTATGTAAATATTTATGTTGTTAAAAAAACTCTTTTTGTATCCCATTAAATGCTCATATAGTCCAATTTTAATCCATATTATTATTTTTAAGAAACTTACGATATATAAATTAATAAATAAAAATGAGTATTGAGTTCCTTTTTTAAAAGAAATTAACTGATGCTACTTATAATAGTATTTGTAACGATTTAGTAAGGTCCGATCAGTGTTTTTGCAGAGGAATAAGTGGATAATAGTAAATAGAATTTATTAAATTATGTGTATCATTGGAACAAAAGTCAATAATTGATACTATCTATATAACAAAAGATAATGTGCTTTAGTATGACCTTCCCTAAGAAAATTGAAAAGCCATTTTAATAGCTAACCCAACCACTTGGTTACCTCTATAGCCCCGAACCATTATGTATATTACGGACTATAATCGGCAGTTGGAATTGATTAGTGAAATGAGGCAGCTGCGCCGGGATACACAGAAAGTTGAAGTGTATTATCATCACCCTTATTCCAACCAAATGTGGAAAAGTTTTTTCCCGCGCGCTAATGAACAGAAATTAGGCCCAAAGCTGTTGCGTCATGAACCTGTGCCAAGTAATATTGAAGAGAATTTAGAAATTTGCCTTACAGAAGAGGATCCGGAAAATGCTATTGGCCTGGGTATTGAATGGTCAGTAAAAGCTCATCTTTGGAATGAAATTATTCAGGAGCTGGAACAACATTATTCCAATTATCTGCGCAAACAGCTGAAGCTTTTTTTGAAGCATCTTAGAATGAGTGAAATACAGCAGGTAGAAAGAGAGAATGAGACGGATCAATCGACCCTTCCTATTTCTGAGGATCAATTGAATGAATTGGTTTGGCGTTCTCGAAAGATACGTATGAAGCGTTTTTTTGTTTTAGGTTAATGCTTTTCTATAAAATAAGGAAAGAATCGAGAGTTCAATTTGTTCTATAAAGAGCTTATCTTTTGGGCTTATAAATTATTCTTTAAAACAGTTATTTGAATGATTCAAGAATATCTTAACTCAGTAGATAAATTTATTGTTGTAGGAGATCGAGTCCTCATAAAGCCGCGGGATATGGAAACTCGTACGAAAAATGGTTTAGTATTGCCGGCCACGGTTAAGAAAAAGGAAGACATTCACAGTGGTTATGTTGTTAAAGCCGGACCTGGTTATCCAATTCCATCTAATGAAATTGATGAATCATGGAAGGAAAGTAATCCAACCAAATATATTGGAATGCAGGCAGAAAAAGGAGATTTGGCGATTTTCCTTAAGGGCCAGGCGCACGAAATTGAATTTGAGAATGAAAAATATCTTATTTGCCCACATGGCTCTATATTATTGCTAATTCGTGATGACATGGCGCTGTAAGGATTATTAATTGTGGGTAGAAGGGTATGCTTGGAAGGCGGCTTGCAAATAGGGGCTCTTTTCAACCATATCTGCATATAATGGTAGCATAAAACACAGGCGCACCAACATTGTTAATCTGATTCTACAGTTAATATCGCTACAAATGATATCCATTGATACAGGCCGAGATCTAAAGCAAGTAAACCGGGTAAAGTAGTGATTCTTGAATATGTTGGAAGTTAATCTACATACGAACTATTATCAGCGCAAAAACAAATAGCAAAATCATGATTGTTAAGCAATGATGTCAAAGAAAAGCCCTGATGAGGATACCGTATCTCGCCGCTGTATTTATTGCGGTGCTAAAGCTCCGCTCGTATGGGTACATGGGCACGGGCAGTGCCATAATTGCGGAGTTAACGTCAGGGAATGTTGCCAGGGAGAACGGTGTAAAGCACCAGCAGGCTGACGCTTCAGACA
>Ga0079226_10001412_pt1 | contig 18421 bp, 24 predicted proteins | sample Poulit2014_FD_76345 | JGI IMG/M metagenome (GOLD analysis project Ga0079226, IMG submission 76345) | Agricultural soil microbial communities from Georgia to study Nitrogen management - Poultry litter 2014 | ecosystem: Environmental > Terrestrial > Soil > Agricultural land | place: USA: Georgia...
AAATTAGAGTTTTGCGATAGGCAACGGAACCCGTTACTTTTTTAGTGGGATTTTTTCACGTTCCCGGGATGTTGCTTTTATTCTTCTGAACATATTTTTCCCGTTCTGTTGATTTCAGCGCTGTTCTGCAGACGGTGCCATTCACGCACAGATTTCACCTCCCTCCCATGACAAAATTGTTACGCCATTCAAAATGTGATACACATCACTACTTTTTTAATTGAAAATCATTATCATAAGAGTAGATTCAAGCAAACAGATGAGGTGATGTTATGAGTGGACAGGAAAACATTGTGGAACTGGATGTACGCGAAGATCTGGCCATGAAAAAAGAGCCGTTCGATAAAATCATGGGGACGGTTAAGAGCTTAAAAGATGGTGAAGCTTTTATCCTGCATGCACCGTTCAACCCCCTCCCATTGCATAAAATATTGAAACGGCGCGGTTTTTCATATGAAACCGAAAAAATTGAAAAAAAGCATTGGAAAGTCACATATACCAAGAAAGCAGGTGCTGACGAATGACGATTGATAATCGCGGTCTGGAACCACCGCAGCCAATGATGCGCACATTAAAAGCACTGGATAAACTGAAAAGCGGTGAATCCTTATCCATCATTAATGACCGCCGTCCGCTGTTTTTATATGAAGAACTGGATGATCGTGGGTATGCACATGAAACAGAAGCACAGGAAGATGGCAGCTTCAAAATTACAATAACGAAATCTGGTGATTAATATGTTGCCCGGCGGAAACATGCAATCAAATACAAACATCAAGCTGCCACTGGCGTTTATTCTGTACGCCCTGGCAGCACTTGTCATTTCGCAATTTGTTCTGTTTGCCAATAACGATGTGCTGGCAATGGGACAGTTCCGGATCCCCGATATCTGGATGGGCGCACACTTCCTGCTTTTGGGGTATGCCATCATGATTGCCATGGGTGCCATGTACCAGCTTGTACCGGTTGCCTTGCTGGCGCCGATCTGGAATCAGACATTCGGCTTTATCCAATATATCATAACCGCGATTGGCGTCACAGCTTTTTCCATCATGCTGGGCGTAGCGCCTGACAAGGCTCTATATGGCGGGATCATAGCCATTATTGGGATTATAATGTTCATTGTTCAAATGATTATCACCATTTCCAGACAGGAAAAAAAGAACATGATGACCGGCTTTGTCCTCGGTGCTATTTCATGTTTCTTCCTGACAATCGCTGCCGGGTTTATGCTGGCATGGAATCTTTCAAACGGGGGTATCAGCAGTCATGGGACGATTCTTTCAACCCATATCACACTCGGTGTAGCCGGGTGGTTCACTCTCTTAATCTTCGGTTTTTCCTATAAACTTGTACCAATGTTCAGCCTGTCCCATGGATATTCCATGAAATGGGCAAAGCCGGCATTTATGACCTATATAGTGGGACTGGCCATTCTGATCAGTTCATTTTGGCTGGATGCTGCACTGATCGCAACAATCGGCTGGTTTGTGTTGATGACAGGATTCTTTTTCTTTGTTTTGGATATCAGGGAGATTCTCAATAAACGTATCAAGAAAAAACTTGACAAACCTTTTTCATTCTCACTTATTGCCATTTTTAACGGGCTTGGTGTTCATATACTTGCCTTTATATTCAGCATATCCGGTATTCAGACAACGTCTGTCTGGGGCTGGCTCATCTTTTTATACGTGATGGCCTGGATTATTTTCAGCATTCTCGGCTATTTGTATAAAATTGTTCCGTTTTTATGGTGGACCCATAAATATTCCAACAAAATCGGCAATGAAAAAGTCCCGACATTAAAAGAAATGATCGATGAAAAAAATAGTGTGATCCTGTTTACGCTGTTTATTATCAGTACAGCCGGACTGACCGTAAGCGGACTGCTTTACATCAATATACTGGTGTTCATTTTTCAGGGGCTGCTTGCTGTAACATCGCTATTATACGCATTATCCATTATTCGTGTTCTGACGAAATAACATTCAAAAGGAGCGGTTCTTATGTCACTTGAAAAAAAAGTCGGCGCTGCTTTATTTGAGGTCATTGACCCGGAGCTTGGTATCAATATCATGGATCTGGGTCTTGTTTACGGTATAGGCGTTGATACAGAAGATAACGTTAAAATTGTCATGACACTTACCACACCAGGGTGTCCAATGCACGATAGCATTAAAATCGGAGTAAAACGCCGTATCAGTCAAATTGAAGGTGTCGGCGATATTGATATCGATCTCGTATGGGAACCGGCATGGTCACCGGCTAAAATGAGTGACCGCGCCAAAGAGAGGCTCGGTTTTGCTTAAGCATACAGCAGTAAGAGAACAGGAATACCCTGTCCTCTTCCCCTGTTGGTTAAACCTGATATCGTTTCTGTTAACGGTAATAAATCGATATCATGTTACGCTGGCTTTCATCCGCCGCTTACTGGCGGGATAAACGCAACGACGTCTCCGCTTTTCAAGACTGTGTCTTCACGGGAATATTCTTCGTTGACTGCGATCATGGCGTGATCCAAGTTGTCCAGCTTGTATGATGACAACAGTTTTGTTTTCAGTTCATTGACCGATAAACCGTCTGCCTCAACACTGACCTGCTCACTGCCGGTGGCTTCCTGCAGTTCGGCAAAAAATAAAATATCAATCATCACGCATCTCCTCCTCTGAAGGAATTTTTTTGTCATAGGCTACTTGCTCTTTCTGATCCCCAATCCATTTTGTTCCGTCTTCCCAATGCTCTTTTTTCCAAATCGGGACAATTTCTTTAATTCGCTCAATGGCATAGCGGCTTGCTTCAAACGCGTCGGCACGGTGCGGGGTCGACACAGCAATGACAACGGCTATATCGGTAATTTCCAGTCGGCCAATCCGGTGTACGATGGCAGTCTCGGCATTTTCCCATTTCTCCTCTATTTCCTCACCAATTTGGGCCAGTTGTTTTTCCGCCATTGGTACATATGCCTGATATTCGAGAAAAAGTGTCCGCTTTCCTTTTGTAAATTCTCTTACAATACCGATAAACGTATTGACCGCACCTGCTTCATTGCGGACCACTTTTTCAATACAGTCATTTGGATTAATCGGCTCCTGTGTTATCCAAAATTTTTTATCCATCAAAATCCCTTCTTATATGATCAGCAAGTGCTGATATGTTATCCTGCAGATGATTCATATCGAATATCGGATAATTCCGATTTTCCACTAGCTTCACATCCCATGTTCCTACTGCTATTATATTCGAAAGTTCCTGTAATAGCGATAGGTCTGCCTCATTTTTAATCAGGACAATTTTACGGTAATCGGCTTGTTTATAACCTTCAATCAGCAGCAGATCAAGCGAAAACTTGCCGTACAATTGAATTAATGCTTCCAATCCAAAAGGCATCCGCAATGTTAATTGTGTCAGTTTCTCACCCCGAACACCGCTGACGACCGAACCGGACTCAAAGTGCTGATAACTGTCAGTCCTTTCTGCCATATCCGGTTCCCCACCGTGACCATGATGTTTCAGCGAGCCAACTTTAAATCCTTCTGCGGAAAAATACCGGATCAGTTGATTCGTGACAGCCGTTTTCCCTGAATTTTTATAACCCGCAATTTGATAAATTTCCATGAAACACCTCATCAATCACGACTTTCCTGACATTATGATAAAAAATGGCGTCCGCCCCAGCTTTTCGAAGTTCCTCGAAAGACATCATCAGCCGATTTCAATATTGAAATGCATCCTGAACTAACTTTTTACTTTCTGAACTTACAAAAAAAGGCCGATTCAATGAGATGAATCAACCTTTATCTTATAACTTAATCCGGAATACCAAGTGCGATTTTAGCATAGCGCGACATTTTATCTTTACCCCATGGCGGGTCCCAGACGATATTCACTTCTGCTTCTTCGACTTCAGGAATATCTGAAAGAGCACGCTTGACATCTTGTTCAATATGGCCTGCCAGCGGGCACCCCATTGCTGTCAGCGTCATGGTAACGGTACAGACACCTTCATCATTCAGGTCAGCGCCATATACCAGCCCAAGGTTGACAATGTCAATACCCAGCTCAGGGTCGATGACATTTTCAAGTGCCCCCATAATGTTTTCTTCGAGAGCTGCTTCCATGACCATCCCTCCTTCAATACTCATAGTCTTATTTAAACATATTCAAACCATTTTTTTAAATGATTTACATCACACATTTAATGATTGTACAAACAAACGATAGGCCTGTTTTCAGAAAGGCCTTTTTGTTTTTGACCTTTATAAAAAAGTTTTAAACCATTTCACTGTTTCCAATATAGCAAATCTACTCACTTTATGAGCCCGATTTGCCTCTTTGATAAACCGGATCCGTCCCTGGTCAGTGTAATACTTTTTGGCTTCATCATAAAATGTATATGAATGATCAAACGGTACCACGGCATCATCTTCACCATGCCAGAACAAAACCGGACGATCATTAAGCTTGTTGATTTGTTTGGATAAATCATAATGTTCAAGCTGAACGTACAGGTGCTCAATTGTTTCATCGGTTACAGGCAGATCACCCATTTTCCTGAAACTGTCCACCAATGTTTTGGCATATGTCGTAATTTTAGGTGACCCCATTAAGACACCTGCCGTTCTGATCCATGGATATTGTGTCAATGCTGCAGCGGTTGTAATGCCGCCCATACTTGTACCGGCGATGCCAAAGCGGCCGTCCGCTATAAGCCTTTTTGCGTTCAATTCGTTCCTGATATCCTTTAATTCCTTCACATTTTGCATGACGATATCCCAAAATGATATTTGCCTTTTGAGACTGGATATTTCTTTTTCGCGCTCACCGTGATACATGCTGTCCGGAAGAATGACCCGAAAACCTTCCTCAGCCATTAAATAAGCGAGCGGCAAATTATGTTCTTTGGCACTCGTAAAGCCATGGAAATAAGTAAGTGTTGGCAATGCATCATTTTCTTTTTGATGGTCGGTAACAACAAGACATGGTATGGATGCAAGCGTATGGTGCGATACTTTTATCATAGACGAGTTTCCCTTCTTGTCAATTAGTTTCTAATCATTATCATAATATGGTGTTTTTGTAAATTGCAAATGAATCCTTTACTCCAAATGCAACGGACACTCATCACCCAAAGTACGGAGATTAGTGTCCGTAAATGCCCGATTCTGCTCGGGCCTGCACGATGCAGGTCACAAAGGCGTTGCCACAGGAAGTGGCGCTTTTAGCCTTTGTTCCTTAATTGCGGGGAAAAGCGCCCGCAGAATGAAGTTTCGCTTTACATATTGTACCATCACTTATAAACTATAGAGAATACGAGGTGAAAAGATATGAACGAAAAACATCTAATCGCAGTGGACCTGGATGGAACATTATTGACCGATGACAAACAGATCAGCATGCGCAACAAACAGACACTAAAGAAGGCGATCGGTGAGGGCCATATTGTTGTCATTGCAACCGGCAGACCGCACCGTGCCAGTATCGATTATTACCAAGCACTTGGACTCGATACACCGATGGTTAATTTCAATGGCGCCTTAATTCATCATCCGACAGATGATAAATGGGATGTGCTGCATAACCCAATGCCGGTCAGAACTGCGCACCGGATTGTGGATGCATGTTATGACCTGGACGTTCATAACATTCTGGCCGAAGTGATGGACAGTGTTTACTTGGATCAATACGATGAACAGATCATGGACATTTTTCAGGCAACACGGCAGGATTCACCTTTTACAATCGGAAGTCTTAAAAACAAGCTGCAGACAGACCCAACCTCACTGCTGATCCACCCGAAAGAAGACAACATTGACACGTTAAGACGACACTTGGACGATTACCATGCTGAGCTGATTGAGCATCGTAAATGGGGTGCACCGTGGAATATGATTGAGATTGTCAAAAAAGGGCTGAACAAAGCTGTTGGCCTGAAAAAAATTGCACATTATTATCATATCCCGGATGAGCGAATTATTGCATTTGGAGATGAGGACAACGACCTGGAAATGATTGATTATGCTGGTGTCGGTGTTGCGATGGGCAATGCAATCGATGAGCTCAAATCAGTGGCTAAACATGTAACAGAAACAAACGAAAAAGACGGGATTAGCATATTCCTTGATAATTATTTAAAACTTCAGTCCGAAATCATTTAAAGTAAGTGTTTAAAACGATTGTATGGATGGCAACATGGCAGCCTGCAAAAATTTCCTTTCATATTCGGCACATCGCGGGCCAAACTAGGAGTGAACGCAAATAGCGTTCACTTCTTAGTTTGTTTCGATGACTGCCAGCATACGGGACGCTTGCCGTTTGAACAAGGTATTCCGAGGGAGGAATTGCCGATGGGAAAACAAAGCAAGTCAAGACGATTCAGCCAGCATAGTGCTGATGCCGTCAAAAAACATGACGAGGTGTTTCCGTACAGATCGCGTTTCTCAGAAGTGAAGCGCAATCAAGACGACACTGACAGCCACACATTAGGAGGGGTTTAACATGGCACAGCAACAGAAAAATAACTTGATGCAACGCGCCAGAAATGCCGTCAACCAATTAACGAATGCTCAAGGTAATGCCAACCAGCAGGAACAGCAGGCTGCTCAGAATGCGATTCAAGCTGCCAAAAACCAGGCATCTGCTGAAGAACAGCAGCAACTTCAGCAGCTTGAGCAGCAGTTAAGACAACAAAATCAATTGCAATAACCTCCATGCAAAAATCATCGTATGTTAACGATCCACCATTCATTAACAAATGATGAAATGTGGATTCTAACATGCATGATCACCCTTATCCGGAAGGCCGGATAAGGGTGTTTCCCTTTTGTTCATTTTTTGGTAGAATAGGGACAAGTATGGATAATGATGGAGGGAAACATAATGGGAGTAAGAGCTGAGACGACACCGAATCCAAATGCATTGAAATTCACCACCGATAAACTGATTTTTGAAGGTGACAGCAGTATATCCGTCATGCCCGGCGACACAAGCGAATATGACATTTTAAATGACCTGATGGAAGTGAACGGCGTTGATAACGTGTTCGGTTATCAAAATTTCATTACCGTCAATAAAGCCTTTGACGTTGAATGGGATGAGTTGCAGCCCAAAGTCATTGATGTCATGGAAAAATACGGGTACTGATGCCATACATAGCTGAAAAGACAGCAATTCTCTGGTTGCTGTCTTTTTTATTGCCCCATTCTGTTGGGCCTGCACGATGCAGGTAATGGTATTGCAGCAGCACGCTTAGCCATTTTTATTTGTAAGGAGAAGATTCATCGCCACTGAAAATGAAGTGTCATTTATTGTCAAGCATCCCTAAATCAATTGGAACATGATTTTCATTGACGTTTTCGCCATTTTCATTTTTTCCATATAAAATCACAAGCGGTACTTCTTCAGATTCTTTTATCGCTTCAGTAATCTGCACGTCCAATTCAAAATCCGACCATTCCTGTGCATTTTTTCCCAGCTCAATGGGGGTTTCTTCAACCAGGGTATCATCCCCTTGTTCAAACCTGTAATACACCCGGTCAGCTTCGGTTTTGGCCTGGCCTGTTATGTGTATCGTACTGCCCTCACCCGTCACATCCAGCTGCTGAAATGATATAGCGGGACTGTCGGCTGTTTCCTCACTTTGCTCAGCAGTCTGATTTTCGTTATCGCCGCACGCGGCCAATATTGCCGCGGCAGCCAGCAGAACTATTATTTTCTTCATCTGAATGACCCCTATCCGTCTAAGTTTAATCTCGTCTGAACGAACCGAACACACCTGTTGTCTGTACAATATTGGTGAATGCATTCGGATCCACTTCAGCAATGATTCGCTCAAGATCATAAAGCTCATAGCGGGTAACCACAAGATACATCATACTTTTATCATCCCGTGTATACGCCCCTTTAGCAGGAAGAATGGTGATTCCGCGAACCATTGTATCATGAATTGCCTTTTGCAGTTCTTCCGGCTTATGAGTAATGATCATGGCCGTCACTTTTGCATGACGTGTATGAAGGGTGTCAATCACACGGGTCGTGACATACAATGTCAATAACGTATATAATGCGTTTTCCGGTTCATATAGAAGACCGGCCATAGCAATAATGATTGCATTCAACGTCAAAAAATAGACACCAATCGGCCTGTCTTTCATGCGGGATAATACCATTGCCACAATATCCATCCCACCGGTGGATGCACCATGACGCAATGTGAGTCCGACACCTGCACCACCCAGTACGCCCCCGAATACCGCATTTAAAATAATATCTTCAGAAAGCTCTACAATCGGGATAACTTCAAGAAAAAATGTCGTGAATATGACTGAAACAACGCTGTAAATGGTAAATCCTTTGCCAACCTTATACCAACCTAATATGATGACCGGAATATTCAGTACAAATAAAATAATACCGGTTGTCAGACCAATTCCCAGAAAGTCTTTAAAAATACTGGAAATGAGCTGTGCCGCGCCCGTAAATCCGCTCGCATAGACATTTGCTGAAATCAGGAAAAAGTTAAGCGACAAAGCATTCAATACAGCACCAAAGATGACAATAACAATTCTTTTTGCTTCGACTAAAAACACAAGACCCCTCCATTTCCGGCACTCACGGTTATTTTTTATCATTACGTTTTGACTATTCTTCCATATCGTTTTAAACTTAAGTAAATAAGATTCAAGTGAATGAAGGTGAAATGATGACGATTAAAATTCTGGCCGATTCTGCATGTGATTTGTCCGAAACTCATTATAAATCATACGACATTGAAATGGTACCATTAACCGTCCATCTTGATGATCAGGAATATAAAGATGGGATTGATATTACACCAAAAGCTGTCTATGATGCCATGCGGGAGGGAAAAAGTCCAAAGACATCCCAAATATCACCACAAACCTTTAAAACGATTTTTACATCGTATGCCGAAGCAAATCAACCATTAGTATATCTTGCCTTCTCATCAGAGCTATCAGGTACATACCAAACCGCTAAAATGATGGAACAGGAAGTCAAGGAAACCTATCCGGAAGCTGAACTCCATGTGGTTGATACAAAATGCGCATCGATCGGGTACGGCCTTGTCATTCTTCGTGCCGCCCAACTTGCCAAAGACGGCGCAAGCAGTGAAGAAATTATTGAAACAGCTGCATACCATGCCAGGCATATGGAGCATATTTTTACGGTTGACGACTTGGAATACTTATACCGCGGCGGACGCGTCAGCAAAACAGCTGCATTTGTCGGATCATTTCTTAAAATCAAGCCGCTTCTGCATGTAGACGATGGCAAACTGGTCCCGCTTGAAAAAATCCGCGGCTCCAAAAAACTGCTCAATCGTATGCTTGCCATTATGGAAGAGCGCGGAACCAACTTTACCAACCAAACGATCGGCATCAGCCATGGAGATAATCTGGACGCAGCACAAAAAGCAGCCGACCTGATTAAAGAAAAATTTAACCCGAATGACATACTGATTGACATGATCGGCGCCACAATCGGGGCACATGCAGGCCCGGGCACACTTGCGATTTTCTTTTTGAACCAAGCATATAAGTAACCACAGGGCAGCCAGTATAAAGGTAACAGTGAACATATGAAAAGGGTATCCTCTCCCATTCGGATACCCTTTTCTGTAAACATTAAATCCCTTTTCGTTTGTATGCTGATCGTGACCGGTACTGCTGGTACGGCCGATTTAAGTAATGAACCGGTGCACTATAAAGATGAACAAGCCGTGTGAACGGAATGGACGCGAATAGTGCAAACGCCGTAATCACATGCAGCTGGAACACAAACGGCACACCGCCCATCAGCTCATATTGCGGCCGGAAAACAAATAAACTCCTTATCCAGGGCCCAATCGTTTCACGGTACTCATAGGCAACAACCGTTGTATTGTAGATCAGTGTCATATAAACCCCAAGCCCGGCAACGATGATCAAACTGATGACGCTGAAAAAATCTGCAAACGTCGCATGCACCCGCACACGATCAATCACCATTTTACGGATCAGCAACACCACCGCTCCAGCTACAACCATCAATCCGGCAAGGCCCCCCGCGTAAATTGCAAACTGATGATACAGATGGTCTGTCACGCCAATCGCACGATAAAATTCAATTGGGATCAGCATCATCAGATGACCAAAAAATGCAAACAAAAGCCCGTAATGGAACAATGGCGACCCGATCCGCAGCCATTTCTTTTTCTCAAAAAACTCAGTTGACGGCGCGACCCAGGTCATCTGACGGTATGCAAAGCGGTAAATACTTCCAAAAATCATGATAGCCAAAGTAATATACGGAAAAATAACCCACCAAAATATGGCTCCCATCTGTTCAACTCCTTGTTGCTTCTTAAGGTCAATTAAGTCTAAACGAAATCGGCTAATTCGTCGATTTCTACCAATCCGACCTTTACCTCTGTACTCTGGAAAAACGCGTTAGTGCTTTTTAATTATACATGATCGGATATGGCAGTTCTTCAAGGTCTGCTTTTTCCCGTTGTGCTTCCAACTTTTCCAGTTCTTCTTTTGTTGGACGTTCGAAAATATATTTCATGAGAACCGAAAAAATGGGGTAGTATGGATTCTTTTCTGGTAAATGGTTTAAAATACGCTGGGTGACAGCCGCCAGCCGCTTCACTAAACGCGTGTGGTCCACCTTATCACCTGTAAGTGCAAGCAGCTCATACAGCATCGGGATATAGTCGGCCAATTCATCATCAACACGTTCATAGCCTGCCTGATTCACGGCTTTTTGCAGTTTAATCAATGCTGCCCCCCTTTTTGGACTGTCACCAAATTCATGTGCTGAAAGATAAAGTCCCAACTTTTCTTTCAAATCAAACGTCGACACATAGTCTTCCTGCAAATCATGCAATGGGATACGGTAGACTGAATCTGCCACATGCCGTATTTCTTTTTTGACGGTCTCCCGCACGTCCATTTCTTCCACACAATCCATAACATCTTTTTCATCACGGCCGGTCGGATAACCGAGCAGCCGTGATGCAACCATCAATATCTCACATTGCCAGGATTTCATTTAATCCCCCTTCCCGAACGGATACGTTACCATGCCTTCAGGCGGTGCAAGATCTTCAAGACTGCATGCGCCTTGTCTGTAATGCAGATCATCGTCCATTTCCCTGCGACCGGTTGGGATGACATACCGTTCATCATACTTTGCCACACCCAACAGCCGAACCATTTCTTCAATCGTCTCAATGTCGACACCGGCTTCTTCCAACAGTTTGCTCTTTTTCAGATCATCAACGCCGCCGACATTAACGGAACGCATATGGACACGCATGGCCGTCAATTTCAGCAGCACTTTCCGGATAACACCTACATCACCTGCCGATAGCAAGGAAGCCAGATATTCAACCGGAATCCGCATTTGATCGACGGCAGGAATATAGCCGTCTGTATTCAGCTCCTCTTCATTTGTTATATGGTTCATAATCGGGCTGAGCGGCGGAACGTACCAAACCATCGGCAAAGTGCGGTATTCCGGATGAAGCGGAAGTGCAATTTTCCATTTCATCGCCATTTTATAAATCGGCGATTCCTGTGCACTCTTAATCCACTCATCATTGATGCCGGATGCCTTCGCCTCTTTCATGACCTCTGGATCAAAAGGGTCAAGAAAGCAATCAAGCTGTGCTTCGTATAAATCCTGCGGGTCTTCAACAGACGCTGCTTCTTTCACTTTGTCGGCATCGTACAACACGACACCAATGTAACGGATCTTGCCGACACACGTTTCCGAGCAAATCGTTGGCAGGCCGGCTTCCGTTCTTGGATAGCAAAAATTACATTTCTCGGCCTTATGTGTATTCCAGTTATAGTAAACTTTGTTATATGGGCAGCCATTCATACAGAAACGCCAGCCGCGGCATTCTTCCTGGTCAACCAGGACAATCCCGTCTTCATCCCGTTTGTATAATGCACCGGATGGACAAGATGCCACACAAGATGGGTTCAAGCAGTGTTCACAAATCCGCGGCAAATACATCATGAATGTTTTTTCATATTCGGTCGCAATGTGATCCTGCAGTTTTTTGACAGTCGGATCACGCTCGACAACTTCACTTCCGCCAGCGAGATCATCATCCCAGTTGGAACCCCATTCCGGTTTATCCATATAATTACCGGTAATCAGTGATTTTGGCCGTGCTACCGGCAGATTCTCAGATTTCGGGCTTTTAATCAGATTTTCGTAATCATAGGTCCACGGTTCGTAATAATCATCCATTGTCCCCATATTGGGATTATAAAAAATGTTCATCAGCTTGGTTACCGGACCACCTGCCCGTAACCGGAGCTTCCCATTTTTTAATTCCCATCCGCCTTTGTAATAATCCTGATTTTCCCATTCCTGCGGATAACCGACACCTGGTCTTGTTTCGACATTATTAAACCACATGTATTCCGTTCCCGGACGATTGGTCCATGTTGTTTTGCATGTAACCGAACATGTGTGACAGCCAATACATTTGTCCAAGTGCATAACCATCGCTACCTGTGCTTTAACTCTCAAGCCAATTGACCTCCTTCATTGGTTTGATAATCGCGATTGTGTCGCGCTGGCTTCCGGTTGGACCGTAATAGTTAAACCCATAGCTGAGCTGTGAATAACCACCGATCATGTGGGTTGGTTTTGTCGTAATCCGGGTCACACTGTTATGGGTTCCGCCACGTTTTTTCGTAACAGTCGTTCCCGGAACCCCCATTGTCCGGTCCTGGGCATGATACATATACGCCGTTCCTCTTGGCATCCGGTATGTCAGCACGACTCTTGCGGAGATCGCACCATTCCGGTTATAAACTTCAATCCAGTCGTTATCCTTAAGCCCGATTGATGCCCCGTCTTTTTCATGCATCCAGACAACCTGCCAGCCTCGGAACAGCTGTACCATTGGTGAGCTTTCAGTAAACATCGTGTGAATTCCCCATTTTTGATGCGGGGTCAGGTAGCGGACAGTAATTGATTTTTCCTGATGGTTCGGCTCTTTTTCACCTTTCACATATGGTCCTTTGTTGACCGGCGGAAGATATGTCGGCAGTCCTTCCCCGAAATCGAGCATCATTTCATGGTCAAGGTAAAAGCTTTGCCTGCCGGTCAATGTCCGCCATGGGATGCTGTATTCCGTATTGACGGTAAACGGCGAATACCTGCGCCCATCCTTTTCCAGTCCGCTCCAAACCGGTGTTGAAATCGTCTGCCGCGGCTGGGCTGTGATATCAGCCATCGTATAAGCATTTTCCTCGTGTCCTTTGGCAATTTCGGATAAGTTTTGACCTGTCTTTTTCTCGAGTGATTCCCATCCTTCCACCGCACGTCTTCCATTTGTCGCACCGGACATGAGCAGAATAGCTTCTGCGGCCTTAATGTCCGAATAAAGATCCGGATTACCTTTACCGATTCCTTCCCGTTTTGAGACGCCCAACCGGTGTTTTAACTCGTCATACACTTTATCACCGGGCAACGTAACCCCTTTCATGCCGTAGCCCTTTTTCAAGTCAGGGCCGATCGTTATCATTTTTTGATAGACATTCGGGTAATCCCGCTTAACGACAAAGAAATTAGGCATCGTTTTACCCGGAATGGCTTCAACTTCACCTTTACGCCAATCCAAAATTTTACCGCTTGGCTGGGCAATCTCATCAGTCGTGTCATGACCCAATGGTGACGTCTGTATTTCTTCCGTTTCACCCGGCAGATATTCTTCGGCCAGTTCCGAAAAAACTTTACTGATTTCACGAAAAGTATCCCAATCACTTTTGGATTCCCATGGTGGTGAGATTGCTGCATTAAACGGATGGATGAACGGATGCAGATCTGTTGTACTAATATCATATTTTTCATACCAGGTTGCAGCCGGCAGCACAATATCCGAAAAGAGGCCGGAACTGGTCATCCGGAAATCAATGCTGACAAATAAATCAGTCTTGCCTTCTGCCGCATCATCATTGACATTAACTGTTTCTGGCCGCCATGACGATTCGGACGCAGCCATGACCTGGTCATCCCCACCGATCAAATGCTTCACAAAATATTCGTGTCCTTTTCCACTGTCACCGAGCAAATTCGAACGCCAATTGAAAAACACTCTCGGGAAGTTGCGTGGATCATCCGGATTTTCCATCGACCAATCTGCTTCACCGTTTTTCAGCTTTTTGACGATGTTATCAATGATGTCCTGCTCGGTTTCAGCTCCGTTTTCTCGTGCTTCTTTGACAAGGTCAATCGAATTCTGGGAGAACTGGGGATAGGACGGCAGCCAGCCCAGCCGTGCTGCCAACGCATTGATATCAGCCGGATGCATGTCATTATATTTACCGCCCCACGCTGTATCTTTCATGACATCCCGTTCCTCATACCGATATTGATCGGTGGCAAAATAAAAGAAAGAGGTACCATTTTGCTGCCGTGGCGGGATGCCCCAGTCTTTGGCAAATGCAACCGTCTGCCAGCCTTCAACTGGACGGACTTTTTCCTGTCCGACATAATGCGCCCAGCCGCCGCCATTCACCCCTTGCGAACCAGTAAGCATTACCAGGTTCAAAATCGAACGGTAAATTTGATCACTGTGATACCAGTGATTCGTACCGCCACCCATCGCAATCATGGATTTTCCCTTTGTCCGATTGGCATTATCGGCAAATTCCCGTGCCACCTGGATCACATGCTGCTTATTCACACCGGTAATACTTTCCTGCCATGCCGGTGTGTATGGCTTCGGATCATGGTAGTCAGTCGGATAATCCCCCGGCAGACCGCGGCTGATGCCGGTATGGGCCATCATTAAATCGTAAACCGTTGTAACACGGAGCATATTGCCGTCTTTGTCCTGTATATGTTTGACAGGCACGCCGCGGCGGACAATATCACCATGTTCTTTGGCAAAATAAGGGAATTCAACTTGAATCGTTTCATCAGCCATCTGCAGGAAACTAAGTTCAGGGTTAATGACAGAACCATCATCGTTTTCCAAGTCCAGATTCCATTTGCTGCTGCCATCCCAACGGTGTCCCTGTGTCCCGTTTGGAACCGCTGTGTTATTTGTATTGAGATCCCAGACGACGGTTTTCCATTCACCGAGCTTTTCATGGGATTTGAAGTCGTCTGCATGCAAAAACCTTCCTGACCGATATTCATTGTCTTTTTGATCAATCGTAATCAGAAACGGCAGGTCGGTAAATTTCTTGGCATAATTCATAAAATATGGTGTCGGATCATCAACATAAAACTCTTTTAAAATCACATGTGTCATCGCCATCGCCAGCGCGGCATCTGTTCCCGCTCTGGCCGGCAGCCAAATATCGGCAAATTTCTCATAATCGGCGTAATCCGGGCTGACACCGACAACTTTTGTCCCGTTATAACGGGATTCGACCATAAAATGGGCATCAGGTGTTCGTGTTTGCGGCAAATTGGTGCCCCAGATGATAAAGTATTTTGTATTGTACCAGTCCGCGCTTTCCGGAACGTCAGTCTGCTCTCCCCACACTTGCGGCGATGCCGGCGGAAGATCAGCATACCAGTCGTAAAAACTGAGAATGTTGCCTCCGAGTAACGAAAGGAGTCTTGTCCCGCCTGAATAGCTGACCATTGACATGGCCGGAATTGGGCTGAATCCCGTGATACGATCCGGGCCATATTTTTTAATCGTATGTATCAATGAACTGGCAATCATGACACAGACGTCCCGCCAGTCTGCCCGGACAAATCCGCCTTTCCCGCGCGCCTTTACATACTGCTTTCGTTTTTCAGAATCAGTCGTAATATTTTTCCAGGACGTAACAGGATCATGACCGGCATCACGTTCTTCTTTCCAAAGGCGGTAAAGATCACTGCGAACATACGGATATTTCACACGAACAGGGCTGTATGTGTACCAGGAAAAACTGGCACCTCTTGGACAGCCCCTTGGTTCATATTCCGGAAAATCGGCACCGTTTGTCGGATAATCCGTCTGCTGTGTTTCCGAGGTGATAATCCCGTCTTTGACATATATTTTCCAGCTGCATGAGCCGGTACAGTTCACACCATGTGTCGACCGGACAACTTTATCATGCGCCCATCTATTCCTGTACACTTGCTCCCAGTGCCGCTGTCTTGGACTTTCTTCCGTCCAGCCATCATTGATACGTTTTCCAGGTTTCAGAAATTTTAAATGCTGAAATAATTTATTTTTACTGTCTTCCATCTGCATCACCATTTTCCGGCATATTCTCGAGCGGATTAAAACGTTCGCCGACGATTTTGAACGTGCCTTTCCCTTCTTCCAGTTCTTCCAGAAATGTCTTGAAATCCGGTGCATTTGCCCCGACTAAAATTAATCGTTCAATCGTTTCAAAATCATCTAATTGATAAATCGCTTCAATGACTTCAGGCTCAAGCGATCCGAACCGCATTTTTAAAAGTCCGATTAAATCTTCACGGTCCTCTTCAATCGCGGCTTCCCGTTGGTACTGAAACATTCAATTCCCTCGCTTTCTAAAAGCAGTTCAAAAAGTCCGGTAAATGACATGTTGAATTGCCTGCCCCACAAGAGGCTGCGAACTTTGCCAACCGAGCCTTTTTATCCTTTTGGAACATGTACTTCTATGGTTTGACCATTTTAAAATAATCTGCTACAAGTGTTTCTTTACATTTTTCCTTGATTTCTTCGCAAAATTCTTTAAATGTATTATCGGGTTCACTTAGCGATTTTTCTGAAACTGTACGCGTCACTTCCCATGTAAATCGCTCACCAAAACAGACGTATATTTCCACAGAGGAATCAATTTTTCTGGCGGTCATTTGCACATCAAACGAATGGATATTGTTCTCCTTCAACTTATCGATCAAATAATTGTAAACATTAGGATACATGATCCTTAATAATCGTCTTCTCTTCTGTGCTGTTGTCGTATTTATTTCCACCCGATCACCTCCAGTCTTTGCTAGTGTTCCGGTAAAATCTTTTCTTCTTCCAGATTGTGCAGCTCATCCACCAGTATCAAAGCCTGAAATCGTTGTAATACATCGTATCCGACACCATGACGCTCCAACATTTCTTTAATGTCGTTTACAATGTTTCGCATCAAATTATGATCCCTTGTTAATGCAACAACGTTATCCTTTAATTCCGGAGATGTTTCAGCGATTTCTTTATATAGGCTTCGTTCCTCTGCATCGGCGTGGGCAAGTGTACGCGTTTCCCAATGTTCCACAATAATGTAAGCGGTTTCTAAAGCGTTATCTGTTTCCCTCCCTTTTAACAGATTCCCTAATATATTTGTCAGCTCCCTGGCCTCCTGTAATGCTGCTTCATGGATGGATGCATGACTTTCGGTCTTTCTGAGTGCAGGTCCTGCCATTTGATCACTCTCCTTGTTACCTAATATTACCTGTAATGATTCATACTATACTGGAAAACCAGTATATTTTTTCCATTGATAATAAGTACTGGATTTACAGGAAGGAACTGTGATGATTGGATTTTTATGTTATGGCCTTCATCGGGGGAAAAATCATAATCAGCTATCATGATTCGATTACCTCCAACATATATTTCCGGTAAGTGCTCTTAGACAACCTTAAGCCGGAAATAAGAAGGAGGGTTCAGGTGAGTATTTTTGAGCTGATCACGATTTTTGAAATGGAGCGGAACCAGCCACCGGAATCGATTAATGCCCTGTTGGATTTTTATCAGCAAAAATACATCACTGGTGAAATAGACATAAACGACTATCGGAAAATTTATCATTACTTGTATCGGCAAGGCGCTATTTCAGCCCATGAATACGTATAAAAAACGGAAAGCTGTGCATTACGCATCAGCTTCCCGCTTTTTTTGCTTTCTGGATAAATAAATAACACCTGCGACAAAAAGGATAAAAACAATTACAATCGGAATAATCATTGCCCAATTCAGACCGGTATCTTCTTCAATAACATAAACTTCAGCCGTCTCGCGCGGCAGACCAATCTGGAATTTTCCATTTTCATTTTCTTTTACCAGATTATCACCGAGTAAGCCATTCAGCCGTTTCCCGGATTCAATGCCATCGATTGAGACAGCTTGTGATTCCGTATCATTATTAATGGCAATGTACACAGATTCGCCTTCATAGGACCGCTTAAATAAACTCATCGCACCACTGGAATCAACCAATTTATAATCGCCATACTGCAATGCCGGGAATTGGGATCGGAGTGCTGCAATCCGGTTAATGAATTTCTGTAAATCTTCATCCGAAATATTCCACTCTACTAATTTCTGATTAGCAGGAAAACCGGCACCGCTCATCGGAATTTCTGACCCCTGATAAATCATCGGTGTGCCGGGAGCCGTATATAAATAGGTTAATGCCAATTTCCATGCTGTTAATTTATCCCGCCCATTCTCCAGAAATTTTTGAGT
>Ga0079226_10001413_pt1 | contig 18419 bp, 16 predicted proteins | sample Poulit2014_FD_76345 | JGI IMG/M metagenome (GOLD analysis project Ga0079226, IMG submission 76345) | Agricultural soil microbial communities from Georgia to study Nitrogen management - Poultry litter 2014 | ecosystem: Environmental > Terrestrial > Soil > Agricultural land | place: USA: Georgia...
AAAATCATATTTTTTCAGAAAGTTAAAATAACTTTTTATTTTTATCTATTTATATATGCAAAATAATAGGCTTTATAGGATTTCATTATATTTCAGATCCTTATATTTTTTTTCGAGTTCTTATAAAAGTTCTGAGTCACAATATTATAATATTGTTTTTTGTTTTAATTATTGAGATAATCATTGAATCTAGATCCAATATCATTATTATTATTTCTGCTCAGATGTGTATAAACATTTAAGGTCATTTCAACTTTAGAATGTCCCAGTTGTCTTTGAATTTCTTTGATGTTTAAACCAGATTCAAATAATAAACTAGTATAAGTATGTCGAAACCCATGCAATGATATTTCTCTAAGGTTAGCTTTTTTTATAATTTTATTTTTCCATAATGCAACTGTTCTAGGAGAATAAGGTTTGGAGCAACCATAGAACCTAAAAATAAAATCATCCTTTTTTTTATCTTTAGTTAAAGTTGATACTAGATTGATTGTATCGGGATCTACACTTATGATTCTATTTCCTGTGGTAGTTTTAGGTTTGTGTAATTCAAATCTACTATCAGCATCACTAGATATAGTCTTAGTAATAGATATTTGTGAAGTATTAAAATCTATGTCAGCTACTTTCAATGCTAATAATTCACCAATTCTCATGCCTGAATAAGCTAGTAATCTGAATAGAACATAAACATGAAACTCTTCTTTTTTACTGTAAGCTAAAAAAGTTTTCAACTCTTCTTTGCTATAATAATTGTCACTTCCATATGTCTTTTTTTTTCGAGGCTTAATAACATTATTCATTGGATTTTCAGATATTAATTTTAAAGTAACAGCATACTGTAGAATTTTTTTCGTATATATTGATAATATGACATAATTTCCAGGATTAGTTTTCAATAATTTATTAAACAAATTTTGACAATCTATTAAAGTAATATTTTTTAGTTGTTTATTTTTTAAATATGGATAAACATTCTTGTCTAATCCTTTCTTAATAACATAATAACTTGATCCTCGAACAGTATTTTTATACTGTTCAAACCAAAAATCATATAAATCTCCAAATGTTCTTAGACTTACATCTAGATTACTTTCTTGTCTATACTCACCTTGATATGCAGCAAATTTCACTTCTTGGTAAGATTTTTTAGCTTCAGTTTTGGTTTTAAATCCTGCTCGATTAACATATTTACTTTTACCATCGACAAATCCTACATAAATTCTGAATTTATATAATTTATCGCCTTTTTTATTTGTGTATGCTTTAATATCACTCATGTAATCCCTCCTACTAGAAGGAACCTTTCCTTCTTATAATAATAAAAAATTTCAATTCTATAAAGCCTAAAGCATATAAGTTTCGTGATCTTTTAGAAACTCTAAAGCGGTCTGTTTTCCTATTAGTTGGGAACCATTTATGTCTGATACCTTTAACCCAGCTTTGATAAATTTGTCTAAGGTGTTTTTAGAGACACCTAACCAGGCAGCCATATCTTTCTTATTCAAATAAGGACGACTTTTCATTTCATCTTGTCGTATTTCGTTAACTTGTTCTAATAACAACTCTCGAAAGTATTTTTTAAACGCTTCTTCAGTCACTGGTGAAAGCTCCATCTCTAATGCCATAATCTCACCTCCAATTTTCTTAAGAATAAAAGAATTTGATTTAAAGTAGAACTTTCGCCAAAATAAACACCCCAAAGTCTAGAATTTAGATTTTGAGGTGCTTGCTAATTATTTTTGATATGAAATATCGGCTTCTTGATTTTCCATACCTAAATCTTGTATATCTGTAAATTTATGTTCTAATAAAGAATATTTAACTTGGTAAACTTCAGTACGTATACCTGAAGTATGGTTATCCTGCCATGCTTCATAAACAACATGAACAATTCCTTCTATTTGATTATCCTTAACCATTGCGGACTGTGTAGTTGCTGTTTTAAAACTAGCATGACTCTTAGTGGTTTCAATAATACTTCTTCCAGTATTATCTAATCCATTGTTAAAGATAGATTTGTTTAACAATACATTAGGTGTGACAAGGCTTTGTACTTTCTTCTCTCGATTCAACCAATCTTTTTGTGAATCAAACGTAGTTACAATTTCAAAAAATTTATTTGCTTGAGTAGATAATTCTTGACTGGCTAAAATTTGCTCAGCACTAGTTCTTTCATTAACATTATTGCTTTTTCTAGCTTGTTTTAAAAACTTTCTTTGCTGAGTCTCTTTTACTTGTTTGAGTTCTTTTTTCTTTTTATTTAATTCTAAAGTTAGCTCATTTGCCTGCCTATTAATCTTAGATTGATCGACCTTGAAGATTACTAACAAGCACGATAATATGATAATACAAATAAGTGAACTAATGATACTTAATCGACTATTCATGCTAAAACCTCCTAATTAAGACTAAGTTCTTTGTATGATAAAACTTTATAGTTTTCCAAGTCATAATGTATTTTATACATGTATTTTATCTTTTGATTTGTAGTACCTTGTTCATAGGTGGTCGTTACATATAGAACACTATCAGACTTGTTAGTAATATCATCAAATCCTACAATTGTACTATCATTCTTATTAACTACCCATTTTTTAGATTCAGTGTTGTATCCGTGCATATATACTACGTTTTCTAAATCTGTACCTAAAATATTTTGTAATTCTTTCTTTTGTTTCTCATAACTTGAATTATCATGAATTCCACCTAATAGCTGAGTAAAAGCAAAGGTTAATTTATTAGTTGTTTCTTGCTTAGATTTCTCTAGGTTAAAGTTATTCTTTAATGGTGATTCTAACTCGGTTTGATCTTTCTTATATTCAATCTCACTATTTAATTTTACAATTTGATTTTTTAAATCCATTACTTCTGAATTATCTGGTTTAAATGCAATTACGATTAGTGCTAATACTGCAACTAGACTCCATAGAAATAAACCTGCATACTTATTCATAGCATAACCTCCTATTTCTTCATACCGTGTGCTGGTTTGGCAAATACTGGGTGATTTAAGGTTGCTCCATAATTTGGTAAGTTAGCCCAAGCACCATCTTTATAAGGTGGTAATACAGCTACATCCCAAGTTAGAGGCGCTCCTATATCATCTCCTGATTTTCCAGGATAATTTTGTTCTTGAAGTAAAACCGAACCGTCTGCAAATACATGACCCACCATCCAGGTATGACCAATACTTGGATCTGTACCGTCGCTTGAAACTAAATCTCCTTTATGTGGCTTATCATCTTTGACTGCATAGCCAAATTTTATTGCAGAATTAACTTGATCAACCCCATTACCCAAAGACCAGGATTGCGTATTGTTCCATAATACTGTTGCTTCTGATACAACATAGTCAACACATTGACCTCCAGGATGTGACCATCCTTTTCCTGAAACACCACGTGCATCTGATACATTAATTGGTAAAAGATATGGTTTTAAACTATCAGGAATCTCATTGGCAGCATATATTTTATCCCTAACACCTTTAGGAACCTCACCAGTTCCATCACTAGCGGAATCAGAAGAGACAGAACAAGTTTTAGAATCATTTTGCAAATCTGAAGTAACACCTACATCTGAAGTTTCTGTAACGTCACCAAGTAAGGAATCCTTAGCGGAGATATTAGCTCCACCAAAAAGTTCATATGCTTTTTCTGCAGCAGATCGTCTCATACTATTAGTTGTCGCCCTTGCTCTTTCTGAAGGTCTTTCATACATATTCATCCAATCAGTTGCTGCGTCACCAGGGGAACTATTTTTTGTTTTTGAAAAGAAACTACTTACAGTTTGTGGTTCTAGAGACATAACTACTTCACCTTGATTAACTACAGACCAAGATTTATCCGACTTCTTATCATTTAAGTATTTTGTATATGGTGTAAATTGGTATAATCCACCACCAGAGCCACCACCAATTTCTTTTTGATCTAAGACAAAGCCTGTATCCTCTGCTCCACCAATATTCCCAACAATACCAGCGGCTTGCGCACCAGACATGCCCTTGCTTACCCAGAAATCAAAAGTTGCTTTAGCGTTTTTATATGCTTCAGTACCTTGTGTTGTCCAAGATCCTGTAAAACCTGATGAAATGTCTGTATCTGATGTACCAGCATTATCGCTACAACGATTATTACTAAAGAATAATACCGTGAAGATAGCAACTAAGATTATTAAAAAACCACCTAGGCCACCAATGCTACATAATACAAGTAATTTACTGTGAGTTTTGATCCATTTTTTCATCTAATTCACCTCACAATACTCTTAGAAAAAGCAATAGTATGCTTATGATAACTAGAAAGACCAGCATAAATTTTAACTTAGCCATATCATAATTAGGTATCTCTTTACCTTTAATCAAATCTTTTTTTCTTTGATTAACTTGATTACGTACGTTTTTAATACCTCTGTAGTTGTATATTCTTTTACTAACTTTTCTCTTTAAAGCCATCTTACATACCTCCACCATAACGACGTTCTTCGTCAGCAGTTAAGTCCACTTTAAATTGAATATTTCTATCACCATTGATATTCATCAAACAGTGTCCTCTTTGTAGTTTAGTTAGAGACTGTAACTCGTCAGCCGTTGTGGATCCACCTAGTGCTGTAGCTAATCTAGGGATATCGTCGTCAGATATTTGGAAGAAGAATCGGATTTGAAATAGTGAGAAGATCTTTTGAACAGCTAGAATATATGGATCGTGTGTAGATCCAGCCATGATTAAATCCTTAATTGTTGGAGCTGCCATAGTAATTGCACAAAAGTTCTTACGCATCTGTTCCATCATTGATGCTAGGAACTCAACGCCAAAGGAGAACTTAGGATTAATAATATTCTCAACTTCATCAATGTTTAGATAATACCAAATGATTAAGTTTTCATCTAAAATACCATTAGCTAGTTGTTTTCTTAATTTTTGTCCATTCTTGATGATGTCGGCAGATAACAGAGTTAGTACAGAATATAACTGTGCATTAAATATTGCTTCACCTTGAGCGTGTAAACCTTGAATATCAAATGTTACTACTTGTTCGCCTGAAAGGTCAGGAAAACGAGTAATTCCATCAAGCATATCCCCTTGTGCAGCTTCTGCATTCATAAACGTTGAAGTTATACGATTCATGGAAGTAGTATCTACGTCTGTTAGCTTAATTCTAGGATCTCTTTCGGCTTGACGTTTTCGTTCATTTGCGTAGACTACAAACTCACGTAAAGTTGGATACATATCATGTGGTAATCCTGTAATCTTAAGTGGTTCAGAATATGATTGTGGGTTTTTAATCCATAAATTCTGAGTAATATAAAAGTCAGTTAGCCAAGTATCAAACATGGTTAAATCATCAGAATTTACATCTGGATTCAAAAATTTAAAGAAGTTCTTGAGTTTCTCTTTATGTTGGCCAAAGCTTGATATCTCATCAACTTGACCTTGATCATCAATAACTGTTGCAAAAACTTCAAAAGGGTTTATTAGATAGTCAGGTTTATCAAGTCTAATAACGACTCCACCTTGAGATCTAGTTTGTTCTTTGTATTCATTGGAGATGTCAAAATTACGTATAATTGCGCCTCTAGCAAAAACATCGTCATTATCTTTTTAAGTAAAGTAGATTTACCCATACCAGCATTTCCAGTAACAAAAAAGAACGATCTTGTTCGTTTTTCATCACGATGAAACGGATCCCAGATCATTTCTCCTTGTGTAGAGGTATAACCATAATACGAACCACGAGGATCCTCTAGTTTGACGTGATTAAAAGGATACGATCCACTCAAAGAGTAAGCAGACATAGGTGTTGAACTTGGTCTATTAATCATGTTTTCTTGATTACTTGTTGGCACAAGATTTGTTTCAAAATCCAACAATTGCTCATCAGCATATCTAGCCATACGAAATTGGCCATTTTTTCTCACAAAAAGCTTAATCTTTTTTTCCAATTCTTCCTTTGTTTGAGCATAAATGAAAATTCTAAAATAAACTTTCTTAATAATCTCATTACGTTGAATAATATCTTTAAGTAAATTCATTTGATCATTATACGTGTTAGCCGACTCAACATTATCAGCAGCTTTAGCTTTACCAGAAATTTGAGAGTGTTTTTCACCTGCTGATCGTGATAATTGGTCTTTAATTTTATCTTTATCTTCAGTACCAATTGACAGCATAGTCATAGTTGAATCCGTATTTGTTAATGTGATTCCCCAAAACATCGGTAGTCCATGTGGTGGATAATGATATACACGTAAACAAGCAACATAGCCATCTCCAAATTGCAAATACTGGCTATGCTGTTTAACATTACCTTGTGGTTGAGTTTTAGATATCATTTCAAGTTGATAACCAGCAGATTCAAGCTCTAATAACTCTTTTTTCTTCATGTAACGGCCTCCTAATCTTTAAATTCTAGTGTTTAGATTATTCATTCTGTATAGAACTATTTTTTTCTTTTCTAAATCCATTTTTTCTAAAATTATAGAATTTCCACCCCAATTAATCGCATTATCTCGATTGATTCTTAATTCTCTTTGATTTTTAGCAAATAAAATTAAAATGAAATCTTGATTGAATAATTCTTTCTCCACTCTTTTTAAGGTAGATAATTGATCCTTGATATAACGTTGTTGCATTAAAAGTTGGTGTTTTCTTCGTGGCTTGGATTCATTTGCAATCAGTGAAGTGACCTTGTTATATCTGTGCAAAACATTTACACGCTGTACAGAGGTATTTGTTGGAAATGGACTAATCATGATTTGAAAATCCTCTAAATACATTGATAGAAATTGATGGTATCCTTCTATTACTGCTTTCTGTTGATTAAAAGACAAGGTTCCCAGTCCTTGTCCACGAATTGTTAGAAATTCTGCATATCCGTCGTCACTATCTTTTAGTATTAAAAAATGATCACTATTTTGAGTAAAACCTTTATACCCAATCAGATCTATAATGGGTGCAGAAGTAAATACTTGCTCCCTTTTTGATAAATCTTTTTCTTTTTTCCTAAAAAACAACCTTCTTTTAGGTTGAGGTGAGCTTGATATATCTTTCTTTACCTTAATTGCCACAATAATCACTTCCTATCAAATTCATAGTATCCATATGATTTAAATAATTTTGGTTGTCGATTAAGTAATAGCATCCAAATGACTTCGTAATTTCGTTTTCCAGGATTAGTTCTAGGACGTAAGTCTAGATAGATCGCTAAAACAAAACCTAATGCCATAAAAATATATTGTTGCTTACTTTGCTCTTCTGGAAAGAGTTGTGACAGAAGCATCGTCGCAAAAATTACTAATCCTAAAACTGCTACATCTTTTAGAAATATCTTCAAAAAGAACTTAATTTCAGCTTTAATGTCTGGAACGATTACAAATTCTTTCAAGTTTATCAATCCCTTCTAGCTATTTGTATGTAAGAATTATGCTAGATTTGTAATAAAAAACAATTTTCGCCAATAAAAAAAGTCCAAGTTACATGAACTTGAACTTTTATTAACTTATTCATCTTCAAATTTCTCGGAATCTACACCATGAACATTACCTTTAGGACTTAGATTGAAATTGCGATTTCTTAGATAATTCTTACTGATATCCCCCATCTTATCTGTAAAGCTTTGATTAGTTTTATCAACTGAATTATTAACAATATTACTTGTATTACTACTTGGATCAACTGGATTCTTAACATCTTTACTGAAATCAAAATTAGGTTGAGGACTATCTGGAATTGCAGGTGGATAATTATCAGCAGCATTATCTACTTGTGTTCCATCTATTTGATTTGAGCTACTTTCTACTTGATTATCATAAGGATAGTCAGTGTATCCATTATAGATATCAGTATAACCATCATCAGGATTTTGTGTTATTGGATCATTATATCCATTAGCATTATCTGCATCTTGGTTTGTTTCTGAATTACTATCTTGGTAACTATCAGTATAGTTAGCAGGGCTTTCGTCCTGATTTAGATTCTGATCTGCACCATAATCCACGCCACTAGGATCATCTTGAGATAGTTGATTATCAATGTCTTGGTTTTCATTATTTGAGATATTAGCATAATCGTCACCTAGATCTTGATTTAATTGATTATCAGAACCATCTACATTATCAATATCCTGATTCTCATCGTTATACCCTGAATTATTCGATTCATAATTACCATTTTGATCTCCATTTACAATATCCTGATCTGGATTTTGATCCATACCATAATCTATGCTAGCAGGGTTAGTCTCATCTAATTCATTAGCAATATCTTGATCTTCATCATTAGTAGCATCTGTATTTTCATCTCCTAAATGAGTAGAACTATCTTGTTCAGACGTTGCAGCATTATTTTCATCAAGATTAGAATTGCCACTATTTTCTTCTACGTTTTGACTATCAGAATTATTATGATTATCACTGTTATTTTCAGAATTTTGAGTAGTATCTTTAGAGCCATCTTGATGATTTAAATCATTTTTATTGTCAGAATTATTGTGATTATCACTGTTTAAATCAACGTCTGAACTATTTACTGGATTACTCTCATTCTTATTATCATTACTTAAATTGCTACTACTTGGTGCATGTGCCTTAGAATCTTTGTTACTATTACTAATTCCAGAAAAAACGCTAGAATTTCCTAATCTAGTAACCCCATTATTTAACATTGATCCTGCTGCTTTAGCTAATTTAACACCAGCAGTACCTGCTGCAACACCTGCTGCTCCAGCAGCCATAATCTGTCCTGTAGAGGCAGAGAATCCTTGTGAAACACCAGTAACTCTCTCAAAATAAGAAACACCAGCAAACATAGCGTAACCTGCAGCTGCATAGATGATAGCTATAACCATGCCTTTTTGGAAGAAGTTAAGACCAAGACCACTTAACTTATCAGGAAAACTACCTAAAAAGATCATGAAGACTTTAATTACTAGAAACATTATGTCTATAGATAAATATAGTCCAATAATGCTGCTAATTAAGTCTCTTAGTGTTTTTGTCGACCGAGTCGATTTATATGCTAACAGTGGTGCTATTAAGTTCATCAATGTTAACTCAAAGATATCTTTAACAACTCTAAAAGCTGCTACGACATAAATGATACCTAAAATTATAGACTGTGCAGTTAAAGGTAACCATTCAACATCATATCGTGTATATGAATAGTCATTCAGATTTCCCATACCTGTCCCATTTTCATTTTTTACAAGAGAATAAGATGTTTCTTGACTGGCATCTGCACCTTTGTTAGTAATTAAATGATATTTAAATGGTTCAGATACCTTATTATCGCCTTTGCCAGCAATCTTCTTATCAAAACCTTTGAATTGTTTCAAAGATTTAGGATCCATACTAGCACCTAGATCTAAATTATTTACATCTGTCTTCGTTCTAATCGAATTTGTAGAAGATGGATTAATATTGTTAGGATCGTACTTCCAACCTTTATTCGCAATTCTGGCCATATCAATCACATTATTTTTAATTGGTTGAATTGCTAGATCTGCAGCACTTGCTCCATTATCGTTACCAGCTGCTTTATTAATATCATTTTTAGCTGTCACAACAATATTACCAACTGTTCTAAATTGACCATTAACTGTTCTCATGAGTAACGGTAATACAGTTAGAGTTAGAGAAACCATAAAGATATTAGGTAGAACCTTTCCCCATCTCACCGTATGAGTTAACGATTGTAGAGCTAGAATAATAATTGAAGCACCTAACAATGCCCATCCAATTGTTGATATAACCATATATAATGCGTGTAAAGGAGAACCTTTGGCACTCAAAGTCCCATCCCATCCTAGGATAGAGAAAACTGAATTAAAGACTTTATCCAAGCCAGAAACTATTGCATAGAATAGCTTAATCATAGGGTTAGCAAAAGTCCCATAAACTGAATGCCATATGCCTAAGTTGCCGTGTAAATGAGTAGCCCACTGATGATAAAAATGGACGACATCTGTATAATCTCCAGGGGCAAAATTATCTTTCCCAGCAACATCTGATAAAGAATGATCTAGGGTTGGTACATCAACTGCTAGAAGAAATAAATTTGATAACAACATTTTATCTAACCTCCTTTTTAGTATTAATTACAAAATTTTTAAAGTTTTTAAATGCAACAGTATCTTCTAAGATACCTTGAATAGCATTCCAGCTATTATTCTTTTTCCAAAAATCAGCATCTTTAAAAGATTCTATTTTTTGAGGTGCGATTCTACTAGCTAATGAATACAGATAGTTTGTGATTTTTGATATTAGAACTTGATTTTCTAATTCAGTATCACTAAATATCTGATTATTTAAAATTTCTTGAATAGCTGTCTGACCAGTTGCTGATTTAGATCTTAGATTTTTACCTATCATTTTGATAATTTCTGTATAAGCAGTATCATAGTTTATCCTTTGTGCTTTTAAATCTAGACTCCTATGTCTTGATTTGATAGCTACATCAGAGAGCTTAGTTGAACTATTGAATTCTTGATTCAAGAATGTATAACGATAAGGCATCTTAGTTGCAGCGTGATCAAAAATAGGATAAGCAGATACTGATCTACCTTTAGTATCCTGTCTATAAACAGATCTTAAAACAACCATCTCACCACCCATGAGACGTGTTAGTTCGGTAGGAGATAACAAATCTTGACCAACTAAACTACCAGAATAATTAACCGCATGTGGATTCAAGGCTTTGCCATTTTTAGTGTTGACTTCAACAGTTCTTTTACCAATTTGACCTGAAATGAATTTAGCTGTTGTTTCCGAATTAGTTAAGATATAAAGTAGATTAGCACAGTTACTTTGAATAGTAGCCGCTTGTTGTTTGCTATAATGGAGTTCTAACTGCTCTAGGTTCTGAACAACAAAATGGAAATGAATCCTGGATCCTAAACCCATTGTTACTTTTGTATCTAAATTAGGAATAGTATTTAAATTACCAAATTCATCTAGAATATAGTGAATAGGAATAACTGTTTCCCCTTCATTTGATGAAGCTAGTTCGTAATTTACGTTGAAGACTTGATCAATCGCAAATGTGGCCAATTGATTATACGCAGGATTATTTGGAGGTGTGACAAAAAACAATGCTACAGGTTTCTCTGAATACGCTAGGCTGCTTTCTAATACTTTAGACTTTTCCTTGCCTTCTTTACCCAAGGCTAGTTTAATAACTTTTAATCTTACAGTTTTTAAGATAGGTTTTTTAGTATAAGGATCTAATACATATGATCCTTTGCCAATTGTTTTCTTTTTATAAATTTTCTTAGCTTTCATCACTACATATTTATCTTTTAGCTCTGCTTTGTTTTTACGAAAAGCAAAACTTATTTTAATCTCAAAACTATCAGGTAATTTACTTTTTATCGGACAACTTATATTGCCTAATTCATCAACGATAACTGTCTTCTCTTCTATAACGGATTTATCATTACTAAAGCTGATAATTGCTGTTGAGAATTTAAATTTATTAGAAAATTTGGCTTTAAAGACTCTAGGAAAGCCTATACTCTCCAGATTTACTGAATTTAACGATGTCATTTTTGCAATATCTGATTGCTGATACAATTTGATTCCTTCCATAGCAGAGGAGTAAATGTTACCAGATGTTTCTTCACCAGCAAATTTAGATTGAGCAAAGGAATCCAGTGCCATTTGCCTAAACTCACTATACTCAACGTCATTTAAATCTCGTAATTTTGAAAAATAAACTGTCAATTTACTTTTCATTGATACTTGCTGTCCACGCTGAGGATTAGAAACGATATTATTATCTTGATCAACTATAACTTCCTTGCCACCTAGATCGGTCATCATATGCAGCACATTATCCATTGTTACTTGATCCCATCTATTGTTTCTATCAGCGTAATCTAAGACTGCTAAAATCAAAGCATTTAAAAGGTTAATCGAACTATTTTGCCAAAATTTGTCCTTGGCATTAGGATCTGTATAAATTGAACTTGAAAATACATTAGCTGCCTTTTGTGCCTTGTCGTAATACCCTTCTCTAGCATATTTAATAATTATCTCTAATGGATTATATGAATCAGAAAAGTTTAACTCATCAAGATTTATAACCTTTACATCATATCCCCGTTCTTTTAATGTATAGTAAGACATACGATTAAGCTCACCCTTTAAGTCATTTACTACCATTGAAACTTTATTCTTAGCACGACTTAGAATATCTATTAACGGCATAACTAACGTCTCACCTTTACCAGAACGGGAGATACCAACAATCATAGATGAAGTTTTGGTTGAATCAATGCTATAAAATCCCTTCGCTGGTTCAAATGTTTGTAACCAATCTTTTTGATTGATTGAAAATAGAGGAATCTTGGCTATAGTCCATGGGATTATAGGAAGTAACCAATATTTAAAAAATAAAATTGGATGTATTCTGATAAAAGTAGGATTAGTTGGTTTTATATGCATAACTGGAATCCCACCTGTTCCTGAGAATTCATAACCTTTATCAGGAATTTGAGGATATTGTCGTAAAACTTCAGCAACTGTAGCAAATCTATCATTGCCATACTGATTAAAGTTGGTGCTACGATGTTTATAGTAGAGTTTCCCAAAAATTGGTATCATCACTAGTGAGAATATTATCGTTAGTCCAAAAAATAATAGTTTATTGGTAGCTATAGCCAATTGATAATTTCCAAAGTTGGTCGTATTTTTCCAAACCTCTGTTACTGGATCAAAGTTTATCAGTTGTCCATCGTGTAGTGCCTGCTGACTATTTGGTGAGTTTAACCAAGCTAATAATGTGGAAAAACCTATTGTAAAGTAGGCCGAAATCCAAGAGACAAAATATGACCAGATTAACCAAAGTAAGAATAAAGTAACAGGATTACCAATGATGTGAGTCCTATTATCTACTTTATTTGCTCGCTCTTTATCATAATTTTTTCCAAATCTCATCTAATCAACTCCTTCTAATTAATTATGTAAAAAGTTAAACGTAGTACAAATTTGTACTAGGTTTAACTTTTTAACTATTTATTCTGCTCTTGTACTTTATCTGCTAAGCTTGTTTGATTAGCTTGTCTTAGAAGACTCTCTGTTAAAGATGCACGATATCTATCCTGAAGGTTTAAATTATTTTCATCCATTGATTTAATAGCTTTTACAACTTCATCTTTCTTTCCTTCAATAATTGTTTTGTCCAAGCTATAGAATGTTTCGGACGAATATTTATTTAATGTTGTTAAATTATTATCGTGCAAAGCTTGAATTGCTTTTTTATTAACCTGATCTTGAGTTAAAACATTACTCTTCTTATTAGATACTTTTTTTGCTTCACTTAATTGACTGTCAAGAGAGGCTAACTTAGCATTATTTGTTTGAACTGTATGGTAGGTAAAATAACCTGCACCACTTCCCAGTAAAATTAACAAAGAAAAAGCACTTGCAGCTAATCTACGAGCCGATTTCACACTATTCTTTAAATTGATATTTTCGTCTTTATTCTCAACAACTTCTTTCTTTTCATCTTTATTAGAAGATTGAGCTTGTACTTGTTGAGCCATCTGTATTTGCATCCATTGTTGGAAATAGTCAGGTTGTTTTGTATCCATGCTATCTACTTTTTTAGATACTAGATCTACTTGCTTGCTTTGGGCATCTGCGAGTTGATCATTTCTGCGTCTGAGAGTTTCATTATCAGTCTTTAAATCTTGATTGCTTTTTAGCAAAGAATCTCTTTCGGCCAAAACAGCTTGATAATCAGCATTTAAATTGGCTAGAGCTTTATTTTTTTGTTGAATTTCATCATAAGGAGCTGCAACTTTCTTGCTCTCATTATCTGCTTGTTGTTCAGCAATCATGATTTTCTTTGCGTTCAGATTTTCTGTTAAAATTCGATTATGATATTCTTCTAATTCATCTTGATAAGACTTAAAAAGTTTGCTTAAAGTATCTGCTGAATCCATCTTCAATTGAGCAATGTCTTCTCTTAATTTAATATCAAATTTTTTGGAATTTTCTTGCCAAATTTTTTGTGAAGCTCTATTTAGTTCATTTTTCTTCTGCTTGTATTCTATATTGTATTTTTGATATGCCTTATCTTCATAGGTTGATCTTATCTCTGCACTTTGTGCTTTAATTTTGTCTTGATAATCTGCTTTAATTGCTGCAACTTTTTGATTATAATTTTGTTCAGCAATAGCTAAATCTGTCTCTTGTTTTTCAAGAAGTCTAGCTTTCATAGTTTCAATTTCAGAGTTGCTCTTGGCCAACATTTCTTCTCGAACTTTTTGTTCTAAATTATCAAGAATTGATTTATGTTCTGATATATATTTATTAGCAGCTTTTTTGGTTAAATTTTGATAGGAATTTCTCCTCTCCAAAATAGTCTTAGCATTCTCATTGTTAATTCTGATGCCAATAGTTTTAAGTCTTTGATTCAATTTTTTCTTGAATTCGTTCTCTTTGTACTCAACATAGCCTTTTTGGCCAACTTCTACATTATCAACATTTTGAATTTCAAATTGTGGGATAGCGATACTACCTTGTTTCCTAGCGTAGAGTTCTTCAGAATCTGCTCTTTGTTGTACCTGTTGATGCTGTGTTCTTTTCCCTAGTCTATTGTTACTGTTTCTAGCATTATTCATATTTCTAGGTGGAGTGATATTTTCCTTTTTGTTTACATTAGTAGTTTCTTTTTTCGTTACATTTTGGTCTTGTTGTTCTAAATTGTCTTTTTTTGATACTGTTTCTACTGCTTTTTCAGCTTGTGGAGTTTGAGTTTGCGAAAATGTATGTGTTAGTGGATCATATTGTGGAACTTGCTCTTTAACAGATTGTTGCATGCTGAACATTGGAACATTTAAGATAACAGTTCCTTTCTCAGCCTCATCCATGCTAGGGAGCCTTGCAATCTCTCGTTCTGTTTTCTTGGTAGACAGCATATATGTCTCTTTAATTTCATTACAAATCTTGAGTTTTTCATCATAATCAAAATCTTCATTCTCAGGATCGTTAAATATGGATTCAAAAATAACTTTAGATAGATTTTGATATTCATAATACAATTCAAAATCTGATAAAGCTAGAAATTCAAATGGATTACCATCATCACCTGATTTACCTAACTTATATTTCTTATTTTTGTCATATGCCCATATTGCAAAATCCTCAAATTGAATAGATGTTCCTGTCTCAGTAATATATGTACGAAGTTCATTAAAAAGTTCTTCAATCATAGCAAATGTTGCAAATGGAGCAGTATCTGCTAAAGTTAGCTCTCCTCTTTGATCTTGAGCGGTTACTACTTTGGTATATAATTTTTCTATCTCTTTATTATTTTCTAAATCAAAATCAGGTGAAAAAATGTATCTGACTTGGAAATTATCTTCTAGTCTTTCTGCTTTATTTTTTTTGAAGCGATCAAAAATTCACATATCACTGCACTCCTTTGATTACGTTTTATACCTAGAAGATTAAACTTAATCGTTTTTTACACAACTTTCGCCAATAAGTATAAAAAGCAAAAAAATATCCCACATTTTGTGTGGAATATTTTTTTACTATTATTGATCTGGGAAGTTTGTTGTAGCATATCCTTTAAGCCAGGATAATAAGAACCAAGCGGCTACACAGACAACAATACCGATTGCTGCACGTGTCCATCTTTTTTTAGCAGATCTTGCCCCTTCTTCACCACCGAGACCAAATAGACCTGCGCCCCACATAATTGAGGCACCGAAACCTACTAGTGCTGCAATTTGTAAGTTGTTAGCAACACTTTTAATTGTATTTGCGGTATTTTGACCTACATTAGCATCTAGCATATACAAATTAGCACTTGCAATACCTTTTAATGCTAAAAATTGCATATTACTAGCAGCTGTACTTACCATACTTAGCATAGTAAAAACCTCCTTAAAAAATTCAATTAGTGTTTTAACACTGTCTGAATTATTAAGGAGATTTCAAATAAAATTAACTTTCGCCATAATTTGCAGTTTCTACTTCGTTATCTTGACCAATAGGTATGATAGTTTTTTCTGTATTTAATGATTTAGCAAGTTCAATGAACGTCTCTAGTTCCTCTTCATCAGTTATATTAAATTCATCAACTATCTTCTGACCTACTTTTTTGATAAAATTGTCTTTTTCTTGTTTACGAATTTTTTGTAATTTCTTTTCTTCAGCAGCCAACTTAGCTTTGAGTGCAGCAACTTTCTCTTCTGCTGTTAGAATTTTTTTAGTTTTTATACTATTAACCACTATTTTCACCTCTAATCATCAATAATTCCTGTAAATTTTACTTTTCTAGATCCTTTTAAGTGAGATTGTAACTGACCACCTAATTTTTCACCTACAACAGTAGCTTTTAAGGTATGGATATTATTAGTAGGGTCGTCAGACAATTTCATAATATACATAGCAACAGGAGCTGAAACTTCTTCTTCAATGCATCGAGCCAAAGGTCTAGCACCATTTAAAACATCAGTACCTATATCTGCTAAGTAATCAATTAAGTCATCTTCATAAACCAATTTAAATCCATGTACTGCCATTCTTTGCGATAAAGTTGCTAAATTATTATACGCAATTTGCTTAATAATATCTCTAGTTAGCATATTGAAGATAACTTTATGTTCAATTCTGTTAACAAATTCTGGCCTAAAAATATTAGTTAGTTCCATATTAACTTCCTTTTTAAAAGCATCTTGTTTTCTAGCGATTTCATTAGGTGTTAAATTCAGAAATTTTTCGGCCGTATTTGCTTCATAAATTTGATTATCTACTATTAGTTCTGCACCTAAGTTGGTAGTCATAATGATAATTGTATTCTTAAAACTAGTAGAACGCCCTCTTTTGTCCCGTAAGATACCAGCATCTAATACTTGCAACAATCTATCATGAACAGCTGTACATGCTTTTTCAATTTCATCAAGCAAAATTATACAGTACGGTTTTCGTTTAACCTGCATTGTTAATAGATCTTGAAATCTGTCTAGAGACTCTCTCTCAGAGAATTCTGACATATCTATTCTTATAAGATTATCAGTAGAATCAAACATAACTTCTGTCATAGCTAAGGTTAAAGCAGTTTTCCCTACACCAGTTGTACCTAAAAATAAAAATGAACTAATTGGTTTAGTGGGATCTTGCAAACCCGCTTTAGCGATTGTTACAGCATCAGTTACAGTTTTTATTGCTTCAGCTTGGCCTTTAACGACCTTTGCGAGTTTTTTATCCAAATTTTTTAATCGACTACTATCATTCTTTAAAATATTAGTTACTGGTATACCTTTCATATCCTGAAGAACTAAAGCTATATCTTTTACATCTATGATCTCTTGTCCTTTAGTAGCCGCTATAGATCCTGCTTGATCCAATAAATCAATTGCTTTATCTGGTAATTGCCTATCACCTATATATCTAAGTGATAGATCAACACAAGCTTCAACTGCTTCATCTGTATATACTAAATGATGAAACTTTTCATAATTGTCTCTTATTCCAAATAGAACTTTAACTGCATCGTCTCTAGAAGGTTCATTCACTAAAATTTGTTGAAAACGTCGCTCTAAGGCTGGATCTTTCTCAATAAATTTGTCATATTCATCAAAGGTAGTTGCACCAATTAATTGAATTTCACCTCTTGCCATTGCTGGTTTTAAAACATCACCTAAATCCATAGCACCATTACTAGTGTCTGCACCCATAATAGTATGAATTTCATCAATAAATAAAATGTTTCTACCCTTAGTTTGTTTACATTCTTTAATGATGTTCAGCATTTTTCTAACAACATCTTGTTGCCCCAATGCTGCAATTTGTAGAACTCTGATTTGTTTATTCTTTAGTTTTTCTCCGACTTGATTTAAGGCAATCAATCTAGCTAATCCATCAACGATAGCTGTTTTACCAACACCAGCTTCACCTAGCAAAATAGGGTTGTTTTTTGTTTTTCTAGACAGATTAAAAATAACTTGAGCAATCTCTTTATCACGACCAATCACTTTATAGTCATCAGGATTATTGCGAGCATTTGCAGTTAAATTTATTGTATATTTAGATAATGACGGAGTTTGTATTTTCCTTGCCAAATAACTCACCTCACCCTTGATCTAGTTTAATTGCTTCAAATAGACTCTCTGTTTTAATTTGTTTTCCTTCTAAACGGTAGCTAAAATTAGTTATTTTGTTATTTTTAAAGTTCACTAAAAATGTCCTAGATATAAAAGGATTTGATATTTCCCAAACATCAGAATAATTGATAGTTCTTTTCAATTCCTTTGATACAAACCAAAACTTAGTATCAAGTCCTTCATTCTCTAAAATTTTCTTCAATGAAAAAAGTCGAATTTTAATTAGGTCAGAGTTTGGATCATACATAGAAAAGTTATCAATCTGAATCATTGATAATTTAGTTAAATTTAGTAATTCCTGT
>Ga0079226_10001414_pt1 | contig 18415 bp, 18 predicted proteins | sample Poulit2014_FD_76345 | JGI IMG/M metagenome (GOLD analysis project Ga0079226, IMG submission 76345) | Agricultural soil microbial communities from Georgia to study Nitrogen management - Poultry litter 2014 | ecosystem: Environmental > Terrestrial > Soil > Agricultural land | place: USA: Georgia...
AAACTAGGAAATAAAAAAACCTTTCTATATTATATTTTAGTTAAATAAAATTAATACCATACAAAAAAGTCTTATATACAGGTAAATCGTGAATGGTAGATGTTTAATGATAAGAAATAACACCCTAACAACTAACGAACTAATGTATAATTGCTAATTTGCTGATTTGCTGATTTGCCAAGTTGCTTTTCTTACTGTTGCGGATTCGCATGATTCCAATTAACGATTAACTATTTACGATTTTCGAAAAATTGCTCATTTGCTTTTCTTACTGTTGCGGAATTACCATGTGGACTTTCAGCTTGCTTCTCTTCTTCCCATCATTCTTAGGATTACGCCCCACACCTTTCATTACATCAGAAAACAACCTGATAGTACTCGAATCAAAAATAAAGAGCTTGGAATAGGAGATTTTGTCGATACTGCTGACCGACAAATTTATTTTTTATATTTTCACCTTTCATATTTTTCTTTTTTGGTAGAATAAAAATATAAAATTAGGGGGAAACCATTCGGAATCCCCCTTTATTTATTTTTTAGTCGGTTAGTAGTGATTTTTAATAATGAAATCAGGCTTCTTCATTTGCCATAGCTTCCATGATAGGAGCTGACATTTTCTTATAGGTCCCGTTTTCTAAATTTTCTTTTATAGCACTAAATGCATCTAAAGTCATTTGAATATCCTCCTCAGTATGATTGGCTGTTGGAATCAACCTTAATAGTATTAATCCTTTTGGAATTACTGGATACACTACTATAGAGCAGAAAATACCATGATTTTCCCGCAAATCTTTTACAAGCACCATTGCTTCTGGGATACTACCTTTTAGATATACTGGAGTCACACAACTTTGTGTCGTTCCTAAATCAAAACCTCTTTCTCTTAATCCTGATTGTAGCATATTTACGTTATCCCACAATTTTTGTTTAAGTTCAGGCATGGTCCTTAGCATATCCAAGCGTTTAAGAGCGCCTTCCACGAGTTGCATTTGCAGTGACTTGGCGAACATTTGAGATCTTAAATTATATTTTAGGTATTCAATAATCGGCTTATCTGCTGCAATAAAAGCACCCGTGCTTGCCATAGCTTTTGCGAAAGTAGCAAAGTACACATCTATACCATCTTGTACGCCTTGTTCTTCACCAGCTCCTGCACCTGTTTTACCAAGCGTTCCAAATCCATGTGCATCATCTACAAAAAGCCTGAAGTTATACTTTTCTTTTAATGCAACGATTTCTTTCAATCGTCCTTGTTCTCCACGCATTCCAAAAACACCTTCAGAAATCAATAAGATTCCACCACCAGTTTTTTCTGCCATTCGCGTCGCACGCTGTAAGTTTTTTTCTATACTTTCAAGGTCATTATGCTTATAGGTAAAACGTTTTCCCATATGCAGTCGCACTCCATCAATAATACAGGCATGTGCATCTACATCATACACAATCACATCGTCTTTATTTACCAATGCATCGATAGTAGAAACCATTCCTTGGTATCCAAAATTCAAAACATAAGCGGCTTCTTTTTGAACAAATGCTGCCAATTCATTTTGCAACTGTTCATGTAGATCGGTATGACCACTCATCATCCTTGCTCCCATTGGATAGGCTGAACCGTATTTTGCACCTGCTTCTGCATCCACTTTTCGAACTTCGGGATGATCGGCTAAACCTAAGTAGTCATTTACGCTCCAAGTGACGACTTCTTTCCCTTTAAACATCATCCTATTTGAAATAGGACCTTCTAATTTTGGGAATACAAAATAACCTTCGGCTTGGGATGACCATTTACCTAAAGGTCCCTTATCTTCATAAAATTTATCAAATAAATCTCTCATATATCTCTATAATTTCAAGGGTTTAAAAACGTTGGCAAAAATACGCATAATTATTAGCATTTACTAGTTTACACCCGTGTTTGACTCTAATTATATTTTATAACTTTGGTTGGACGCCCACTTTTAAGCTTCTTGTTTTACAGTACTTTGTACAAATTCTTTTAATACCTGCACTGCATAATTCACCTCTTCTATAGTATTATAAATTGAGAATGAGAAACGTAAGGCCGAACGATGTTGAGCCTCTGCTCCCAATATTTCTTGTAGCACATGAGATCCCGTTTGACTTCCACTCTGACAAGCACTACCTTGTGAACAGGCAATTCCTTTTAAATCTAACTGAAATAATAGAAGTAAAGCTTTATTTTTTTCTATTGGCAAACTAAAGTTAACCAGAGTATAGGTACTACATTCCTCGTCAGCACAAGCTCCATTGAATAGTACACCTGGCACTGCTTGTTGTAATTCTTTTACAAAATGGTTTTTTAAATTTAGGATATACTCTCGAGTTTCTTTCAAATTCTCGTACGCCATATTAATAGCTTTATGCATACCTGCTATAGCATATACAGGTTCGGTGCCTGCCCTCATCCCTCGTTCTTGTGCACCACCATGAATCAAAGGTTCCAACCCACTTCCTTTACGGATGTATGCAAACCCTACTCCTTTGGGACCATGAAATTTATGAGCTGCTGCTGTTGCGAAATCGATATTATGTTTGGAAAAATCTAATTCAAAATGGCATATAGATTGTACGGTATCACTATGGAATAAAGCTTGATGCTCTTTACATAAATTCCCTACCGCTTCAATATCCAATAAAGTTCCCACTTCATTGTTTACATGCATTAAACTTACTAATGTTTTTTCTTCAGATTTTTTCAGTAATTGTTCTAAATGCTCTAGGTCAATTTTTCCTTTGACATCTACTTTCACATAATCGATTTGAGTATCAAACTCTTTCTCCAAAGCTTCTAGACTGTGCAAAACTGCATGATGTTCTATTCTGCTAGAGATTATTCTTTTTACACCTAATCCTTGTACACAACCTTTCAAAATAAGATTATCAGCCTCAGTTCCTCCAGAAGTGAAAATAATTTCAGCTGGCTGAGCTTTTAATCTAGTAGCAATTTCTTTTCTAGCAGTTTCTATAATTGATTTGGCCGAGCGACCAAAAGCATGTGTCGAAGATGGGTTACCATATTCTGTTGATAACACTTCGGTCATATAAGTTACCACCTCCGGATGCATAGGAGTGGTAGCAGCATTGTCAAAATATACTTTTTCCATAACCACAAAAATAATATAAAATTAAACTTCTAAACACAAAGTTGAGAGGAAATATATTACATTTGCTACAAATACAATTATTATTTCTATGCGAACTATAGGCTACCTAATGCTTTTATTACTAATTTCATTATTTTCTTGTAGTGATGGAGACATTATTATCAGTAATTTTGATTTTGAAGATAGTCTTTTAGAAACTTGTGAAAGTAGTAATAGCCGTGTATTCTTTAAAAGAAACACTAGCAGTCCAGAGTCTCTAGCTGTAAATTTGCCCAAAACAGACAGCTTATATTTTAATACGGATACCTTATCTTATAATTTGAATACAAATCAAAATAAACTTTATTACCGACTCCATGACGAGCCTATTACTAATGAATATTTTTGTCAAGCTGTACCGCCCAGCCATCCAAAAATTGAACAAGAGTATGTATCCGATTCAGGTCAAGCATTAGTGTATGTAATGGTAAAAAACTCGAACGAAGAAGAAGGTAAGCCCCTGGATACTTATCCTTACACCTTAACTACTCAAGTTAGTGTAGTACTAAAAAACATTTCACTGTATAATGGTGATGAAACTATCATTAGAGAAACCTTATCATTAGGAACTATAAACAATGTGCTTACCCGTACTATAACCAGTCCTGATCAAGAATAAGTAGTGTTTCGTTTAGGATTCTGATAAATATACACTTCTGTTGCCCCTGCTCCATATTTGTTGTAATCTGCATCATAGAAATCAACTTCAACGTACCGACTCAACAAATATTCTAACTCCATTCGTAATACTCCCTCTCCTACTCCGTGAATAAAAACTAATCTTGGAATTCTATTCTTAATAGCGTGTTCCAGTCTATAACGTGCAGTGTCTAACTGTAGATTAAGCATATCAAAATTACTCATTCCTCTAGTAGATTCCACAAGTTTATGTATATGCAAATCTATTTCAACAATAGGCACTTCTTTTTTCTTTTTTTTCTTAATTCCTGTTTTTTTAGGTTTGTCTGAAGCGTTCTGCTTTAAGACTACTCCCAAGATCTCTTCATCTATAATAATTTGGGGTAAGCTTTTAATAACTACCAAGTCAGATATAGAAAACTGAAGTGTGAAGCCATCCACAGAAACCCACACCTCAGTTCCTTTTATTTTCTCCACAATTCCTATTAAATCTTCATCCAGAACAGAAACCGTATCACCTTTTTTCATCACAAGAATTTTAAAATAACAAACCTTTAGATTGAAAAACCCAAAGGTTTGTATAAAGTTCTACTCAAACTCTTTTAATGTTTGGATAATAATTGAGATGCAAGCTTCCATTTGAGGTTCGGTCATTACCAAAGGAGGTGCAAACCGAATGATATTGCCATGAGTGGGTTTAGCTAGTAATCCATTATCTCTTAGCTTTAGACAGATATTCCAAGCGGTGTTGCTCTCTTCACTATCATTGATAACGATTGCATTTAAAAGTCCTTTTCCTCTTACTAATTTTACAACCTTACTCTCTGCGATATATTCGGTCATTGCCTCTCTAAATTTTCTCCCTAAATGTTCTGCTCTTTCTGCCAGTTTTTCATCTTTTACAACTTTCAATGCTTCTGTAGCAACCGCTGCTGCTATAGGATTTCCACCAAAAGTAGAACCGTGTGAACCTGGAGTAATTACCTCCATTACTTCATCATTTGCGAGAACCGCCGAAACTGGATATACCCCTCCGCTCAATGCTTTCCCTAGCAACAAAATATCGGGTTTTACCTCCTCATGATCTACCGCTAGCAATTTACCTGTTCTGGCAATACCTGTTTGAATTTCATCAGCGATAAAAAGTATATTATATTTTTCACAAAGCGCTTTGGCTTTTCTCAAATAACCTTCCTCAGGCACATACACTCCTGCTTCACCCTGGATCGGTTCTATGAGAAATCCTGCAATATTCTCTCCTTCCTTTTTAAAAACTGCTTCTAAAGCTTCAAGATTATCATACTCTACCTTATGGAAACCTTGGGTATAAGGCCCAAAATGCTGACGTGCAATAGGATCATTAGAAAAAGAAATAATCGTTGTGGTTCTTCCGTGAAAATTATTCTTACATACTACGATTTGAGCTTTATTCTCTTTGACTCCTTTTTTCTCATATGCCCAGCGTCTTGCTATTTTCAAACCAGTTTCTACAGCTTCTGCACCTGTATTCATGGGCAATAGCTTATCATACCCAAAATACCCAGTAGCATATTTTTCAAATTCGCCTAAAGTATTATTATAAAATGCGCGCGATGTCAGAGTTAACTTTTGCGACTGCTCATGTAAAACTTTTAAAATCCGAGGATTACAATGTCCTTGATTGACTGCAGAATAGGCTGAAAGGAAGTCATAATATTTTTTTCCTTCAACATCCCACATATAGACACCCTCAGCTCGTTCCAGCACCACTGGTAAAGGCTCATAATTTTCAGCACCATATCTTCTTTCTAGTTCTATGTGATAAGCACTTGTGTTTGGATTATTTGTAACTGCCATAATTTCAATATTTTATAAAGCAAATTAATTTTTATTTTCACTTGCTAAATTATTAATTTCGTGTAGGTATGCAAATTACTAATTTTATAGGACTTATTTTTATAAAAGACGTTTCTATAGCAATTAAAAAACACTATTTTTGCGACTATGGCAAAACGAAGACGTAATAAGCATATCGAATTAAAGCATCTCGATGTAATAGATGCGGGAGCTAAAGGCAAAGCAGTTGCAAAAGCTCCAGATGGACGCGTGGTTTTTATAGACAATGCCGTCCCTGGGGATATTGTGGATGTACAAACCTACAAAAAACGCAAAGGATATTACCATGCTCGTGTAAATCGTTTTATCGAATATTCCGATAAACGTACCTCACCTGTCTGTGAGCATTTTGGCACTTGTGGCGGATGTAAATGGCAGGATATGAAATATGAACACCAACTATACTATAAAGAAAAAGAAGTACTTAATAATCTTACACGTATCGGAAAAGTGACACTTCCAAAAAACACGTATTCTATATTGGGCTCTGCACAACAATATTTCTACCGCAATAAAATGGAGTTTTCATTTAGCGACAACAAATGGCTTACCAAAGAGCAAATAGATAGTGGTGAGAAAGTACTTAATAAAAATGCACTTGGTTTTCATATCCCAGGGATGTGGGATAAAATTCTAGACCTGAACAAGTGTTATTTACAAAAAGATCCGAGCAATGCTATACGTGATTTTGTAAAGGAAAAAGCACAAGAATTAAAAATGCCTTTTTTCGATGTACGAAACCAAACAGGTCTATTGCGTAATTTAATGATAAGAACTTCTACTACAGGAGATCTTATGGTATTATTACAATTTTATTATGATGATAAAATAAAAAACACCTTGCTATTAGATGCTCTTCGGGATCAATTTCCCACTATTACCTCTTTATTATACGTTATAAATGATAAAGCTAACGATACTATTTATGATTTAGAGGTCCATTGCCATTTTGGCAATGATTATATTATGGAAGAAATGGAAGGTTTGCAGTTTAAAGTCACTGCTAAATCTTTTTATCAAACCAACTCAGAACAAGCTTATGAATTATACAAAGTAGTACGTGAATTTGCGAATTTACAAGGAAATGAAGTGGTTTATGATCTTTACACCGGTACAGGAACAATTGCGCAGTTTATAGCAAAGTCTGCTAAAAAAGTAATCGGTGTAGAAGCTGTTCCAGATGCTATCACTGCTGCTATAGAGAACGCTGCTCGCAACGATATTCACAATACTAAATTTTTAGTAGGGGATATGCGAAAAATATTTGATGATGAGTTTTCAACAACTCATGGACACCCTGATCTTATTATTACAGACCCACCCAGAGATGGTATGCATCCAGATGTACTTCAACAACTTATAAAAATAAATGCTGAACGCATTCTGTATGTCAGTTGTAACTCGGCTACACAAGCTAGAGATTTAGAGGTACTTAAACCCCATTATAAGCTTACTAAGGTTCAACCTGTTGATATGTTTCCTCAAACGCATCATGTAGAAAATGTTGTGCTTTTAGAGAAGTTATCGTAATTTAGCTTCCTATGTATAAATCAAAAAAAATATGGATATTACTTCTAATTATCGGCGGGTATGCAGGCTGTACCGTAGATGATATTTGTTCGGAAGAAACTCCTACAACACCTAGAGTAGTAATCAGCTTTGCGGACAATAGAATTGCAGATCTTGGCAAACCTTTAGAGCATCTTAAAGTCAGAAGTATAGAGTATGACACTTTGGTTTGGGATGCACCTGCCGATACGATAATGATTCCCTTATCTACCGAGGAAAATAGTGTTTCGTATGCCTTTACTATTCAAAAAAACAATATAGAATACACCAATATTTTTAAATTTGATTATCAACGTGAAGAAGTTTACGTTAATAGAGCTTGTGGATATAAAATGTTTTTCAATGAATTGGAAGCCTACGACACATCAAATGAAGATAATCACCCTATTTGGGCTAAAAACATAACCGTATTAAATCCGACTGTACAAGATGAAAAAGAGTCTCATATTACTATTCTGCATTAGTTTTTTGAGCTACTTTTCTGTCTTAGCTCAAGAACAACAAAGCGATACTATCCCACCTATTAAAAAACCTTATGGACTACGAGTAGGAGGAGATATAGGCAAAATAGCCCGAACCGCTTTTGACAAGAACTATAAAGGTTTTTCGATAAATGGAGATTTACGAATTTCAAAGAAGTTCTATATTGCAGCTGAATTAGGGAGTGAAAAAAAGAATTGGAACAAAGATTATCTAGTAGCCGATATAGAAGGAAGTTATTTTAAAGCAGGAATAGACTATAATGCTTACACTAATTGGCTGGATATGAACAATTCAATATTTGTTGGTCTCCGCTATGGTTTTTCCAATTTTAAAGAGAAATTACTTTCATACAGGATTTATACTACTCATCAAGAATTACCGACAAGTATCCGAGAAGTTAATACTACTTTTGATAACCTAAACTTACATTGGGTAGAATTTCAATTTGGAGTGAAAACTGAATTACTCAAAAATCTTTTTCTAAGTTTACATCTGGAAGTAAAAGCATCCATTAGCGAAAAACAACCTGATAATTTTGGCATTCTCTATGCTCCAGGGTTCAATCGTACCTACGACAATAGTAGCTTCGGAGTAGGATATGGATATACTTTAACCTATTTAATTCCTATTCTTAGAAAATAAAATAGTGGGCATGATTAAGTCATTTATTTTCTCATACCAACTATTTTATTGTAATTTTATTTAGAAAAGAATTATTTATTTAAATATGGATGTTTTAACTTTATATTTCGACAAAATTATTTACACACTGATTTCAGTGATTATGCTCATTATCCTTCAGAGTATGGTTATAAAAATCACAAAGAAATTTGCTGAAAAATGGAATCGTTTTCACACTAGAACTACGTTGGTAAAAAGACTAATCAATTATTTATTCTTTTTTCTTTTACTTGTCATTCTATTTGTTATTTGGGGAGTAAAATTTGAATCTATAAGTATTTTTCTTTCATCTATTTTTGCTGTAATTGGGGTTGCATTTTTTGCTCAATGGTCCATACTTAGTAATGTCACTAGTGGCATTATTATGTTTTTTACTTTTCCTTATAGAATCGGAGATTTTATAAAAATTCATGAAGGTGATCATTCTATTTATGGCTATATCATCGATATTAAAGCTTTTCAAATCCTGATTAAAAACTTGAATGACGAGGTGGTCACCTATCCTAATAGTATGATGCTTCAAAAAGGAGTTTCTATTTTAGATGGCACAAACATTCAAAGAATCATGGCAGAACATCAGAAAAAAGAAGCTGACAATCCTAATGTAAATGAAGATTAGCACTTTTTAAGAACTCCAAGCCTCAATAGATTTTTTGTTTAGTGTAACATAATCTTCATTCCCTGCTTGTTCTGCGAGTTTCAAAGATTTTTCCGCTGCTTTAAGAGCTTCTTTTCTATTTCCAAGTTTTGCATAAATAAGGGCTTGTTGTCGATATACAAAATACTCAGCATTATCACCCATTTGCTTTATAGCTTGGTTGATCCATTCTAAAGCTTGATTCATATCTTTATCAGCTTCCAAGTAATATACTGCAGCCGCGTAATAATCTTCAGCTTCTGGATGATTTGCTATAGTTTCAGAGATAGAGGCTTGTACAATTTCATCAGTAATAAATTTAATAGGAATACTTACATAAGTTTTCTCCCATACCACCCCTAAATTTGCCGATTCATGAGTAATATTATCTATACTTATAGTAAAAGTTTCATAATTGATGGGAAGGGTCATCACCTCTCCCATAATTTTTGCCACTACCCTATCCTCATCCCATATTTCAGGTAACCCCCAGTTGTCGGAATTTTCGTAAAATATAAATTCCCACACATGCGAATTGGGTATCGTATAAAGTGCATAAGTACCAGGTTCTAGTCGGTTACCGTCCACTAATATTGGTTCATCAAAACTAATTTTCGTATTCCAGTTTGCACCAGTTCTCCATATTTGTCCATAGGGTACTAAATCTCCAAAAACTACACGATTCTTTATAGAAGGTCTGGAATATTCTATAGTCATCTTTGTTACTCCAACGATTTGTTCTGTTTTTTGTAATGGGCTGGCTTCTGGAGTACGAATTTGAGCAGTGGAAAACTGAAAAGAAAGAACACCTATAAGAGTAGTGAAAATCCAGTGTTTCATGTATATATATATATATTAAGGATTAATGGCTATTATTCTTTACACAAAGCTACAACAAACAGCATTTTTTATAGTTAATAATAACCCAATTCATCGATTTATTTCCTAGATGTAATTTTACTAGCTTCAAACTCCAAAACTATTTACAAGATGCTAATAAAGTAAAGTTAAAGCAATATTTTGACGTCGTTCTACTTAAAAAGTAAATGTATTTTTATATCAAAATATAAGAATATGAAAGCAAAAATAAAGAAAAGAAGAGTGCACAGGAAAAAAAATATCGATACTTCTTTACAACGACTTATTTACATGAATAGACGTTTATTTTCTAGTTTTGATTCCAAACATGAAGATGAATATCTATAGATTGAAACTAAATCCCTCTTTTTAAATTCTTCATTCACAATAAACCCATTTTTCTTTCGTTACAGAAAGAAGTAGGATTCATTGTGTTTTTTCGAATTATTCCACCCACAATCTTTTTATTACTATAATTATTAATTATTTTTAGCGCTCGCTCGCAATATGAGCCATTTGATTTAATATCACCAATGAAAAACAAAAACGTCAAACTAATTGTACTTGCACTTTTGATGAGTACCCCGATTTTGAGTCAAGAAAACAAGACTGATAATAGTATTCAAGCCCAATTTAATAATCTTATCGAAAGATCAAATACTTATCAATCTTATAAGGTAGTTCCTATTTCTGAACTGAATATCTTGCAGAGAAACATTCGAGATTCTATACGAAACTTACAAACTACTATTTCTGATTTTGAGCATCTCACCCAAGAACAGAATAAGAATATTGATAGTATTACCCATCAAATTGAGAATCTTGAATTGGATTTAAAAAACACTCAAGAAAATGCGGATAGCATTAGTCTACTGGGGATTTCTACTCAAAAATCTTCTTATAAAACCATTATGTGGACCATTATTATTGGGTTATTAGGTCTTTCTATTATTCTTTTTTCATTATTCAAAAAAGGACATAGTGATACCAAAGAAGCCAAAAATAAACTACAAGAAGTAGAAACAGAGCTAGAAGATTTAAGAAAAAGCTCATTAGAGAGAGAGCAAAAAGTCAGAAGGCAATTACAAGATGAAATTAACAAGAATAAAATGAAATAACAAATATCAAATCATTACGGTTTTTGTTATTTATTTTCACAAGCCGTAATGATTTACACTATTAATCTTCTTGTCTCCAATATCTCAACTTATCTAATTCACGCTGTTTTTTAAGTTCACTTTCTGGAATTACCTTTAGAAATGACGGATGCTGTTCAATAGCAAACTCTATTTTCTTTACTATCTCTTGGATACTTTCATTTTCATAATCGATTTCTAAAGGTTCCTTAATTTCCATAGATTGTAGAATTCCACGTTTTTTAATTCTTACACCTTTTTTATCAAAAGACCTACGAAACCCATCGATGACTATAGGAACTACGATAGGTTTATTTTTTTTGATGATATATGCAGTACCTCTTCGGATGGGTCTCCATGGTTTGGTGGTTCCTTGTGGAAAAGTAATGACCCAGCCATCTTTCAACGCTGTATTAATATTACTAATATCGCTCATTTTTACTTGACGATTAACATCCTCCCCTTTATTTCTCCAAGTTCTTTCAATACTTACCGAGCCTGCATAAGCTAATATTTTTGGTAATAATCCATCTTGCATGGTTTCTTTAGCAGCTACAAAATAGATATTAAGTTTGGGTCTCCATAAATATCCTATATTTTTTATATTATCTTCTCTTCCATGTAAACTAGCATTGAAAACATGAAACATAGCCACTACATCTGCAAAATAAGTTTGATGATTGGACACAAACAACACATTGGTGTCAGGGAGTTTTCGCAATACATCACTTCCTATTATCTCAAGCTTATTAAAGCCTTTAAAACGCCTATGTGTAGCTGCTCCCATAATGCGAATCAACCAAAGTTTTATAAATAATATATGTCCAAATGGATTTTTTTTAAAAATTCCCATAATTCAAATTTATATTTCTATTTTGTAGAAGCTGGCAAATATACTTAATTATATGATTTTTAATCCTTCTTTCAGCAAATCACGTAACTCATACAAGATCATTGCGGTAGCCCCCCATACAATATTTCCATAAAACTTAAACGCTGGCACTTCGATTATCGTATTGTATGCAGAGGTCAGTTTTGTATTAATAAGACAAGAGTCATTTAACAACTGATCCACTGGCACTTCTAATATCTCTGCCACTTCTCGTTCTTGTTTTATAAATTGGGGTGTAGCTTGACAATAAGCAACATAAGGTTGTACGTAAAAATTACTAGGTGGAATATAAATATCTGTCAAAGGACGAATAACAGTGTATTCCTCCTCTTCTATTCCTATCTCCTCATACAATTCTCTTTGTGCTGTAGCTTGTAAATCTTTATCAATAGTTTCTTTTTCACCACCTGGCAAAGCGATTTGACCCGAATGTACCGACCCATCAAGGGTACGACGGATTAGTGCTAATCGCACTATATCTTTTCCATACAATAAAATCATTACACCAGCCTTTCTTGCCATATCAGTTTGTTTAGACAATTGCTTTAACTCAACTAGCCGTTCTGCTGGAGCCATCATTAATTGACTGGACTCTCCAGGCAAAGGCATATTTTGTATCTTTGTATAAAGATTTTTAAATTTACTATATGTCATTCAATAAACTTTATTCCTTTTTATTATTAATAGGACTACTCTTCTTCATATCTGCTTGTCAAGATACACAAAAACGAGAAAATAATAAGATAGATCCTCCCTCCAATATTCACAAAGATACGACTAATGACACAATCGATATCAAAAATAATGACTCCAAAATAAAGACTAATACTCAAAATGAATGGGAAGAACTCACTACTTCGAATGCTCCTATTTTTCTTAAAAAATATGGTAAAGAGAACCCCGAAACCCGAGTGAAGCTTGAAACAAATTTGGGTGATATTGTTATTAAGCTCTATGAAGACACTCCATTACATCGTGCCAATTTTATTTTTTTAGTCAAAGAAGGTTATTTCGATCTTACAACTTTTCATCGTATTGTTAAAGATTTTATTATCCAAGCGGGTAGCAATGACGGCAAAGAGGTGGGACAAAAACGCAATGATATTGGAAGACACTATCTCTTACCTGCTGAAATCAACCCTTCCCGCACTCATAGATTGGGAACCGTATCGGGTGCTAAACAATACAGAGACAATCCAGGTCATCAAACCGCTCCTTTTGAATTTTTTATTTTTGTAGGGGAACCCATCAGTGGAAGGCATCTTAATGAGAGTTATACTATATTTGGTGAAGTGATAGAAGGACTGGACACCGCTATAAAAATTGCTGAACAAGAAACTGACCGTGGAGAGTGGCCGATCCCATTAATATATATCAAAGCTTCTGTTATTGATTAATTGTCTTCACTATCATCAGAATAAATATTTGGTAATGACAAATCAAAATAAAGGCTTAACAGTCGAATTACAACCACCGTAGTAGCTACATAAACCGTAACTTGATTGGAAGAGACATTTAAATAAGTAAGACCAAAATACACCATTCCTCCTACAATACATGCGGTGGCATAAATCTCCTTTTTAAATATTATCGGGATTTCATTAGCCAAAATATCCCGAATCACTCCTCCAAAACATGCTGTTAATGTACCTAGAGTAATGCAGATTAATGGAACATGAGCATTCATCAAGCCTTTTTCTATTCCTACTACTGTAAACACTCCCATTCCTATACTATCCAATATAGCTAAAGACCAATTATTTCGATCTACTTCACGATGAAAAAACATCGTAAAAATTGTAGCTCCAATGGTAACATACATATAATTTAAGTCTTTCATCCACGCGATATCCACTCCCAATAACAAATCACGTAAAGTTCCTCCTCCAACTGCTGTTACAAACGCAATAATAAAAATACCAAAAAAATCCATCCGTTTATGGATAGCAGCCAGTACTCCTGATGCTGCAAATGCAGCTGTCCCTAATAAATCAAAATAATAAAACATTTTATGGCTGTACTTCTAATCTATTTTTCATTTCTAAATATAATTCCAGAATATAGAACAAGCAAAGATACCTCATTATATATGAGTAAAGAAATTCTCTATGGTTTTATAAATTTATTCTAAGTACCTGTACCTTCTAGTTGTTTACACTTAATTTATTATCCAGCAACCTATATTTTAATCTAAGCTATATTCTATTCATACTTCTTAACACCATTAAATACTTAATCATAAATTTTAAACCTATTAACACAATATTAATCATCTAAAATGAGTACATTTGCAACACTAAAAAACCTTCACTAAACACAAAAAAGATGATTCATTTTTTTGGCGATACACAAGCACTACTGTATGTAGTAGATGCAGAATTTACTCTAAATCAGGAAGACATTCAAAAGCTAGAATGGCTTTTTGGAGATCAACCTCACTTGAATGTTTCCATAATTAATAACAATTACTTTGGTACGCGTGCTACGATGATCACTCCTTGGAGCACCAATGCTGTAGAAATCACTAAAAACATGGGGATTGATGGTATTCGACGTATCGAAATGCTATATTATGGAGATCAAAATTCACCCGATTTTGATCCCATGTTTTATGTAGTTTACCCTCATTTGGACCAAGAAATTTTTAAAGTAGATATCCAACGTGAACCAATTGAATATATTGAAGACATCGCTAGTTACAACCTAAAAGAGGGTCTGGCAATGAATGATGAAGAGGTAGCCTATCTTGAAACATTATCTCAGAAACTGGGAAGAAAACTCACAGATAGTGAAGTATTTGGTTTTAGTCAAGTTAATAGTGAACACTGTCGTCATAAAATTTTCAATGGGATTTTTGAAATCGATGGAGAGCAAATGCCTAGTTCTTTATTCAAGTTAATCAAGAAAACCACTGCTGAAAATCCCAATAGTGTCATTTCGGCCTATAAAGATAATGTAGCCTTTATCAAAGGTCCTCGGGTTACTCAATTTGCTCCAAAATCGGCTGATCGACCAGATTTTTATGAAACTACAGAGTTTGACAGTGTGATTTCTCTTAAGGCAGAAACCCACAACTTCCCTACTACTGTAGAGCCTTTCAATGGAGCAGGCACAGGAAGTGGCGGAGAGGTTCGTGATCGACTAGCGGGTGGTAGAGGTTCTATCCCTTTAGCAGGCACTGCAGTATATATGACTGCGTACTCTCGGCTTAAAGATGCCGATCGACCATGGGAAAAAGCTATGGAAGAGCGAAAATGGTTATACCAAACTCCCTTAGACATATTGATTAAAGCTAGTGATGGTGCTGCTGATTTTGGGAACAAATTTGGACAACCTGTCATTACAGGTTCGGTTCTTACATTTGAACATGAAGAAGAGGGTCGCAATCTTGGCTTTGATAAAGTCATTATGATGGCGGGCGGTATCGGATTTGGTAAAGAGAAGTATGCTCTTAAAAACACTCCTAAGAAAGGAGACCAAATCGTAGTTATGGGTGGTGATAATTATCGTATCGGAATGGGAGGCGCTGCAGTTTCCTCGGCAGATACGGGAGAATTTTCAGAAGGTATCGAGCTCAATGCGGTGCAACGCTCTAATCCAGAAATGCAAAAAAGAGTAGCCAACGCTATACGGGCTATGGTAGAACGTAGCGATAATCCTATAATTTCTATTCACGATCATGGTGCTGGAGGGCACTTAAACTGTCTAAGTGAATTAGTTGAAGAAACTGGCGGAAAAATCAATTTAGATAAACTCCCTATAGGTGATAAAACACTCTCTGCAAAAGAAATCATAGGCAACGAATCTCAAGAAAGAATGGGATTGGTTATCGCAAAAGAAGATTTAAATGAATTGGAACGTACCGCCCGACGAGAGCAAGCTCCCATATATGTTGTGGGTGAAGTAACTGATGATATGCGCTTCTCTTTTGAAAGTATGAGTACTGGTGAAAAGCCTGTCGATTTTGCTTTGATGGATTTATTTGGTAGTTCTCCTACTACTATTATGAAAGACACCACTCTTTCATATTCTTATAAAAACCCTGAATATCAGCTTCACGAAATTCGCACCTATTTAGAAGAGGTTTTACAACTAGAATCAGTAGGCAGTAAAGATTGGATTATCAATAAAACCGACCGTTCCGTAAGTGGTAAAGTAGCAAAACAACAAGCTACTGGTCCTCTACAACTCCCCTTAAATAACTGTGGAGTCATGGCACTTGATTATAATGGAAAAGAAGGTATAGCCACCTCGGTAGGTCACTCTCCTCTTACTGCATTAATCGATCCAGCAGCGGGTTCAAGAAACGCCATTACCGAAGCTTTGACCAATATCATTTGGGCTCCCCTTTCAGAAGGTTTAAAAAGTGTTTCACTTTCTGCCAACTGGATGTGGCCATGCAATAACCAAGGCGAAGATGCTAGATTATACACAGCGGTAAAAGCAGTCTCCGATTTTTCGATCGCTCTAGGTATAAACGTACCCACAGGAAAGGACTCTTTATCCATGACCCAAAAATATGAGGACAAAGAAGTAATTGCCCCAGGTACAGTTATTATTTCAGCAGCTGCACATTGTACAAACATTAGAAAAGTAGTAGAACCTACTCTTCAAAAAGATGCAGAGAGTATCTACTATATAGATTTTTCAAAGGATGCTTTCAAGTTAGGTGGCTCTGCCTTTGCTCAAACCCGTAATGCTATAGGAAGCCATGCACCCGATATTCTAGACCCTCAGTATGTAAGCAAAGTTTTTCAAACCATACAGCAAGCCATAGAAGATAATCTTATTGCAGCAGGACATGATATCGGTTCAGGAGGAATGATTACTAGTTTATTGGAAATGTGCTTCGCTGATGCCAGCCTAGGAGCTAAAATAAACCTCAATCATTTTAAAGAAGAAGATATAATTAAAATTCTTTTCTCAGAAAATATAGCCGTAATCATTCAAGCTACACAAGATATCAAATTGGAACAACTATTAGAATCTGCTGATGTAGATTTTGTAAAGCTTGGAGCCTTAACAGAAGCTAACCATTTTGAAATTCATCATTCTGATCAAAAGATTGATTGGAAGATCAGTGAATTGCGTAAGAAATGGTTTTATACTTCTTACCTCCTCGATTGTGAGCAAAGTGGCGATAAAAATGCTAAAGAACGTTTTGAAAATTTTGATCAACAACCTCTCCACTTTAGTTTCCCAAATGCATTTAACGGTAATAAGCCCACTTTTTCATCTCCTAGAAAAATCAAAGCCGCCATTATTCGTGAAAAAGGTAGCAACATCGAACGTGAAATGGCAAATGCACTCTATCAAGCTGGTTTCGAGGTAAAAGATGTACATATGACCGATCTTATGGAAGGGAGAGAAAACTTAGAGGACATTCAATTTCTTGCCGCAGTTGGTGGATTCTCCAACAGCGATGTGCTCGGAAGCGCCAAAGGCTGGGCAGGTACCTTCAAATACAATAAAAAAGCTAATAAAGCCCTACGTAATTTCTTTAAGAGAGAAGACACCCTATCTCTAGGGGTATGCAATGGCTGTCAACTCTTTTTAGAATTAGGATTATTACATCTTGATGATCACAAAAAACCAAAAGTCACTCATAATAAAAGTGGTAGATTTGAAAGCGGTTTTATCACAATAGATATTCCTGAGAATAATTCGATTATGTTGAAAAGCTTATCAGGTACCAGTCTTGGAGTATGGAGTGCTCACGGAGAGGGTCGTTTTGAATTCCCTGATTCAGAATCAGGATACAACATTATAGGAAAATATCATTATGACTCTTACCCAGCCAATCCAAACGGAAGTGATTTTAAAACTGCTATGTTAGCAGATAAATCTGGACGTCACTTAGCTATGATGCCACATATAGAACGCAGTATCTTCCCATGGAACTGGGCTTATTACCCTAAAAATCGAAAAAACGATGAGGTAACACCATGGCTAGAAGCTTTTGTAAATGCTAGAAAATGGTTGGAGAATAATATAAAATAAAAACATACATGAAAAAAGTGGGATGAGGTCAGATTAATAAAAGATATAGTTCTTCCATTATAATCAGAACTTATCCCACTTTTCTTTGGATCAATTTTACTACTTAAAATAAATCTGGAACTGACCAGTATCGCTCACCTGTATCATAATTAAAAGTTAGCACTTTGCTTCCATTCGGAATAGTCTCTATAAATCCAGCTATTGCTGCTAAAGAAGCTCCCGTAGAGATACCTGCTAATATTCCTTCTTTTTTGGCAAGTTCTTGGGTATAAAAAAAGGCTTCTTCTTTGCTTACCTTTAATATGCCTTCCATTATGCTCTTTGAGAGAACTTTAGGTATAAAACCAGCTCCAATTCCTTGTAATGGATGTGGACCTGCTTTTCCACCACTCAATATTGGAGAGTCTTCGGGCTCTACTGCATAAATCTGTATATTAGGAAGTTTTTCTTTTAAAGCTTTTCCTACACCAGTAATATG
>Ga0079226_10001415_pt1 | contig 18415 bp, 19 predicted proteins | sample Poulit2014_FD_76345 | JGI IMG/M metagenome (GOLD analysis project Ga0079226, IMG submission 76345) | Agricultural soil microbial communities from Georgia to study Nitrogen management - Poultry litter 2014 | ecosystem: Environmental > Terrestrial > Soil > Agricultural land | place: USA: Georgia...
AGTTACTTTGAAGTAGTCATTACTTTGAATAATAAAGGACTAGTGGATCTAGGAATACCTAGAACACTAGTCTTTTTTTACAATTAAGGAAGTATAACTTTTGATAGGTGTTATAGAATGGGTATATCCGTCTTGTAATCGCGCAGAAGTAAAGTAATCAACGATATAATAAGATGAATCACCTAAAAACTGGTGATCTAAGGATTGTTAAGAAAAAGTACAATGGTTAACGAAATACTTATACAAGATAAAAAACTGCAACAAACAAAAAACGATGAAAGCTCAAACTTTCATCGTTTAAAAGAAAAATCTAAAATTTTCCGCCGCGTCCGCCAAAAGTGCCACCGCCGCTGGAATGGGTGGTGCTGCCTCCACCTCCAGATTTTCCACCACTAGAAGGAGGAGGATTTTTTGGAATTCTACGGGTTCTTACAAAAGAATTCACTAAATGGTCTTTTTTTTGTGTCAGTTGAACGGTTGCATTTTCTTCATAAGAATAGGTATAATTCGACTTTTTTAATTGATAGCTAGACTTAATAACAAAAAATGGAATCAAAGTTAGAACTCCGGCGAGCAGTAAAGAAAGGATGATTTCAAAGGGAGTGAGTACTTTATAATAGGTGATTTTCCCTGTTTTACTGTCAACTCGATAATGCCCCTTTGCTACACCTTCAGATACATAAGCACTAGATTTTGATAAAAATGTTTGGGCAGCATCATAATAATTACCGTTTGATAATTGTTTTTGCACCGATTCCAAGATGTTATCAATACGATCATCATCGAGATAGTCAATCATATTTCCTGAAGTTGATAAATAATAGTCTCGAGCTCCCATATTAATCATTAAGACGGCTCCGTTATTGTCATTACCTACTTGGTTGCGTAAAAAATCATCTGAAAATGTCTCAGGGTCTTTATCGATTTGAGTGACAGTCAAAATAAAAATTTGGCCTTTGATTTCATTATTTAAATCAGTCGCTGCTTGATTTAATTGAGAAATTTCTTCTTCTGCAAAAAGGTTTGCTTCATCGATAACAGACAGATCATCAGCGTAAGCTGCAATGGAGAAGAATGAGCCAATGAGAAGGATGAAAAAAAGTATCACTTTTTTCATAGGAAATATCCTCCAATCATGAAGACAATCGCTAAAAAGATAAAAATGCCCAAACAAGTCAGTCCTAATTTTTTATAGCTTATCGGTAAAACGCCACTTGTTTTACCAGTTTGTCCATTCATTGCATAATAGAAAACTTTATCAGAACTCTTACGGTAAGTAACGAGCCAGACAGGTAATAACATATACGCGTTCTCTACTTTATCTATAGAAATATGTTGGTGTTTTTTTTGAAAGCTGGTATATCCATTGATAGAATTTCGCAATAACTCTTCACTATAACCTGAAAATTCTGTGTCAACTTCTGCTTTTATATCAGCATAGGCAATATCTCTTTTTTCTGCCTGAAAGCCTGCCAAATATTGACTTCTAAAATCAATTGCTTTATCGAGTGGAAAAGGTTGCACACTTTCTACCATTTTTTGTTGGGTATTTTTAGATAGCGCATTTTTTACTAAATTTTTAAATATCAAGTGTCCTTTTCGAGTGACGTCAAATTGTTTGGTTTCTGTATATTCAATGTCACCAACACGCCAGACGCGTAAAGAGGTTCCTAAACCTGAAAGTTCTCCGTTTGCCATGGCTTTGATAGTCCAGTAAGGAAAGTAAACACCAGTAAGTTTTTCAATTTGTTCGCTATTAAAAAAGTCATTGGGAATAAATTTTTTCTTTTTAACCCATTCAAGAAAAGTAGAAGTAGCTGCTTCTTTTCCAATCGCAAAAGGAACAAGCTTATTTGGTAAGAATTCACCACTTAAACGACCGGATAGGACAACTGGATTATGACAAAAATAACAATAGGTGGCTGCTGTGGTGGCATCGGTCACAATTTCAGCACCACAGTTAGGACAAACAAAAAGATCCATGGCAGCTTTTTCGTTTTCTTTTTCTTGTTCAATAACTGCTTCATTGATGGTGCGGGCTTCTTCTTGTTTTTCTTCAAAATTTGTTACTTCTTCTTCTGTAAAAATACTTAGACAAAACGGGCAATGAAATTTCTGATCTTCAGGATCAAAGGTTAAAGGACCATCACAATTGGGGCATTTATGCGTCAAAACTTCTGCCATCTTATCACATCCTTTTCAAGAAACTTTTGTAATCTGTAGTTCTTGTTTAAATTGGAATCCCTTGAAATGGTTTTCCACACTCAGGACAGAATTTTGGAACGCCTTTTGATAAGTCAATCACTGAAGAACAAGCTGCGCATTTCATTTGGATTGTTGGGTGATTACTGGGCTTTTCTGTCCCGCAATTGCTACAGAATTTCCCTGTATTTTCTGTGCCACATTGTGGACAAGTCCAAGCATTTTCAGAAGTTTTTTTCTGGGTGTTTATCTGTTCCTGGTTATTTTGAGAGGCTTGATTCAAATAAGCACCAGAGGCATTCATTCCGACACCCATCCCCATAAAACCAGTTGTCGCGCCACTTGGATTTTTACCAGCAGATTCCATTCCTTTGGCGATAGACCCTTGAACATAACCTTCACGAATTGTTGGATCTAAAAGCATGGCACCTTGGTTTCTCATATTGATTAATTTTACGGAATCATCCGTATATGAAATACTTGAGACAGCGACAGAAACGATCTCCATGCCGCGCAATTCACGCCACTGGTCATCGAGGCAATCACGCATATACTTACTTAGTTCCATACTTTTTGATGGGACGTAAGAGATTCGTTGACCATCGGCAGACATTTGATTGATAGCAGTTTGTAAAGCAGTAAGAAATTCAGCTAAATATTGTTCATTAATATCATCAATTTGAACACGAGTTTTATTTTTAGGAATCGCGTTTTTATAAAATAAAAGTGGGTCGGTAATTTTAATGGAGTAATTCCCGTGCGTTCTTAAAAATAATTCAGCATTGTAAAAATTATCAAAATAATTTAATGGCGAACTGGTACCAAAACGAATTCCTTTGATTTCTTGTAAATTGATATAAAAAACTTGTTGTTTTAAAGGTGTCACGCCCCCAAACTTAAATCGGTCAAAGGTTTCAGAAACAGCTTCTTTTAACGAACCGTTGAACATTGAAGGAGCAGAATTATTTTTTACAGTATAGTATCCTTCCTCTGCTGTATAGTCGATAATTTTGCCACCATCTACCAAAAGCATGGCTGTGTTTGGATAGATATGAACGACAGATCCATCAGTCAAAACATCTTCAGTTCCTTTACGATTGGCACCAAGTTTATCATTTTTACATACCTTAATGCCTTTTGTCATTACGGTTTGGTCACCCAATTGGTCTGGTTCTACAATTTCTAGCCATTGATCTGAAAGACCTGAACCAATTGTGCTTGTTGCGGCTTTGATTAACCCCATCTTTTTTCCTCCTCGTTTTATTATTGAGAAAATCTGTTAAAAAATTTAAGCTTATTATACCATATTTCAATCGCTTTCTTAAATCGGGCGCAAGACTGAATAGGGAGACATTATCCAAAATTAGAATGATAAGCATTTTTTTAGATGCAAAAAATTTTTTAAAGTTCAGTATTCTCTCTTATTTTAGGTAGTTTTTTCCTTAAAAGTCTCGTATAATAATAGATAGTGAATTTTTGGAAAAGAGGTGACAATGTGGCTTATCAAGCACTGTATCGGGTATGGCGCTCCCAACGTTTTGATGATGTGGTTGGACAAAAAGCAATTACACAAACATTAAAAAATGCAATCATTCAAGAACAAATTTCGCACGCTTATCTATTTACAGGCCCGAGAGGAACTGGGAAAACAAGTGCTGCGAAAATATTTGCGAAAGCCGTCAATTGTCCCAATAGCGTCGATGGAGAACCATGTAATAAATGTCCGATGTGTAAGTCTATTACTGACGGCTCACAAGAAGATGTCATAGAAATTGATGCTGCCAGTAACAATGGTGTAGAAGAGATACGATTTATCAGAGACCGTGCCAATTATGCACCAACACAAGCAAAATACAAAGTTTATATCATCGATGAAGTTCACATGTTGTCTACAGGTGCTTTTAATGCTCTTTTAAAGACATTAGAAGAACCAAAAGAAAAAGTTATTTTTATTTTAGCTACAACGGAACCCCATAAAATCCCGGCAACGATTATTTCAAGAACGCAACGATTTGACTTCAAGCGAATACAAGCAGAAGATATCGTCGACCATTTAGCCTTTATTTTACAAAAAAGTGATTGCGATTATGAATCAGAAGCTTTACAACTAATCGCCAGAGCTGCAGAAGGTGGCATGCGCGATGCCTTGAGTATCCTTGACCAAGCCATTTCTTTTAGCGATGGAAAAATTACACTAGCTAGTGCCATGGAGGTCACAGGTAGTTTAACTTATGAGATGATGGATCAACTGATGGGGCAATGTTCGGAGCTTAAAGTAGCAGAAGCTTTGGAAAGTCTGGAAGAAATTCTAGCTTTGGGGAAAGAAACCCGAAGATTTTTAGAAAACTTATTGGTTTATTGCCGAGACTTATTGATTTTCCAACAAGCTCCGCAATTATTGGAAGAAAAGTCTACACAGTTGACAGAAGCTTTTAAAGAATTGGCGCAACGATTACCTTCACAACAGATTTATTATTGGATCGAAGTTTTAAATAGCACCCAAAATGAAGTTCGCTTTACCAACAATCCAATGATTTATTTAGAAGTGGCAGTGGTAAAATTAGCAAGTACTCCTCCAGCAAAACAAACGGAATCTGCTAAAAATAAAGAAGAGAATCAAACAATTGGACAAATGCAAGAAGAAATTGCCCAGTTAAGACAAGAAATTCAAAACCTTAAAAAAAATGGTAGGATAGAGGCGCCAGCTAAAAAAGAAAAAGTCCACCATAAAGCAACGAATCATTCCTATCGCTTACCTAAAGAACGGGTATTTCATGTCTTGAAAGAAGCAACCAAACATGATTTAGCCAATGTCAAAGATGCTTGGGACGACTTACTTGATTCATTGACAGCTACACAAAAAGCAATGTTGAGAGCTAGTGAACCAAAAGCTGCTAGTCATGAAGGGATAGTGATTGCTTTTGATTATGAAATTATTTGTCAACGAGCAGCGAATGACCCAGATTTTATCTTGGCTGTTCAAAATAATTTTAGTAAAATGATACCAAACTATTCACCAGATCCTGTGTTTGTGACTGGAGAGAGTTGGCCAAAACTTCGTCAAGAATTTATTGCCAGTGATTATGAAGTAAATGGGCAATCAGAGTTAACAGAAGATTCGCCTGCGTCTACAAAACAAGAAGACCAAACAGAAACTATTGTTACAAAAGCAGAAGAGCTATTTGGCTCATTAACAAAAATAGAAGATAATTAATAAAGGAGTGTCAATTGTGATGCGAGGTATGGGAAATATGCAAGGCATGATGAAACAAGTACAAAAAATGCAAAAACAAATGGAAAAGGATCAGGAAGCGTTAAAACTAAAAGAATTTGTTGGTGAATCTACCAATAATTATGTAAAAGTAGTTGCAACAGGTGATCGTAAGATAAAAGATATCACAATCGCTCCAGCTATTATTGATTCGGATGATCCAGAAATGTTGCAAGATTTGGTTTTAACAACAATCAATGATGTGTTGGATAAAATCGATAAAGAAAATGAAGCCATGATGGGACAATATACCAAAGGAATCCCAGGTTTATAAAAAGGAGACTTGAGCGTGCAATATCCAGAACCAATCGCTCGTTTGATTGCAAGTTATATGAATTTACCAGGTATTGGACAGAAAACAGCTACCCGTTTGGCTTTTCATACAATTAATATGAAAGATGAGGTCGTCAATGAATTTGCCAAGTCTTTGTTAAGCGTCAAACGAGATTTAACCTATTGTAGTGTTTGCGGAAACCTCACACAAGAAGACCCTTGCGAGATTTGTGCAGACAAAACGCGTGATCGTTCGACGATTTTGGTTATAGAAGAACCTAAAGATGTGATGGCTTTAGAAAAGATGCGAGAATATCATGGGCTATACCATGTCTTACATGGCGTCTTATCACCAATGGAAGGAACTGGGCCAGAAGATATTAATATTTCTAGCTTATTGCAACGTCTTCAAAATGAAGAAGTTAAAGAAGTGATTATAGCTACTAATGCAACGACAGAAGGCGAAGCAACAGCCATGTATCTTTCGCGTTTGATTAAACCAGCAGGAATCAAGGTAACTCGCTTAGCTCATGGATTATCTGTTGGTAGCGATATTGAATATGCAGACGAAGTAACATTATTAAAGGCAGTAGAAGGTCGAACAGAATTGTGATTTTTTACTCAACAGATGGAGGAAATGTAAGGTGAATGGACTTTTTGTTACGATCGAAGGACCAGATGGCGCAGGGAAAACAAGCGTTCTAAATGAATTATATCCTCGTTTGCAACTGAATGCGAAACGGGCAATCGTAAGAACGAGAGAGCCTGGGGGTGTACGAATTTCAGAAAAAATACGAGAAATTATTTTAGATCCAAATTATGAAGAAATGGATGAACGAACGGAAGCCTTACTTTATGCCGCAGCAAGACGGCAACACTTGGTAGAAGTGGTCTTACCAGCTTTGAGCCAAGGTAAAATCGTCATATGTGATCGTTTTGTGGATAGTTCCATGGCTTACCAAGGTGCTGGTCGTAGAATCGGGATGGAGGGAATAGCTTCTATTAATGATTTCGCAACAGAAAAAACGACACCTGATTTTACCTTGTATTTAGATGTTGACTCGGATACGGGCTTACATCGTATTCAACAAAACCGTCAATTTCAACCAGATCGTTTGGAAATAGAAGGATTGGAATTCCACCAACGTGTTCGTCACGCCTATTTAAAATTAGCGGAAGAAAATCCTTTGCGTATTCATAAAGTTGATGCTAGGATGAGCTTACAAGATGTAGTGGATGCCAGCTATTCGGCAATTGTTGAAGCTTATCCAACATATTTTGAAGAATAATTGCAAAAATGTGGTATTATAAGAATATAATTCTTTATAAATATTTTTTTCAGCTACTAAAAGGAGTGGAGCAACATGAAATTAATCATGGCAATTGTACAAGACAAAGATAGTAATCGATTGGCCAATGAGTTTATTGATGCCAATATCCGCGCAACAAAGTTATCGACAACAGGTGGCTTTTTAAAAGCAGGAAACAGTACCTTTATCATTGGGATTGAAGATGAAAGAATCAATGATGCCTTAGAATTGATTAAAAAAACTTGTCAATCTCGCAAGCAGTTTGTTTCTACACCGATGTCTTTAGATGTTTCTTTAGATGGACAAGTTCCCTACCCGGTGGAAGTGGAAGTTGGCGGTGCAACAGTATTTGTCTTGCCAGTGGAAGATTTTCATCGTTATTAAAAATGAGGACTGGCGAAAAGAATTTTTTCCCAGTCTTTTTCTGTCGTCAAGAAAAAAGTATCCATTGCTTTTTTGATTAATAGTAGGAGGAAATCAAATGGGAGTGACATCTCGTGCGTTAACACAAATGAAAAGAGTGGTTGAGCATGGGAGAATGTCTCATGCTTATCTTTTTGAAGGAAATCGTGGTACTGGAAAACATGAAACGGCTATCTGGTTGGCAAAGGCATTGTTTTGTCAAAAGAAAGTAAACGGGGAGCCTTGTAATGAGTGTGTTGATTGTTTACGAATCAATCAAAATGATCATTTGAACGTTCAAGTGATTGCTCCAATTGGTCAAACCATAAAAGTGGCTCAGATTCGTGAGTTACAAGCTGAATTTTCAAAAAGTGGTTTTGAAAAGAATTTACGAATTTTTATTATTCAAGAAGCCGATAAAATGAATCAAAGTGCAGCAAATAGTTTATTGAAGTTCTTAGAAGATCCTAGCGGGAACTTTTTAGCCATCTTAGAAACTGAAGCCTTAGGAAAAATCTTACCGACAATCCAATCACGGTGCCAAATCATTCATTTTGCACCCCTTTCTAAAACTGTATTGGAAGATAAACTAAAAGAAGCAGGCGTTTCTCCTTCGAGTGCTAAGATCTTAAAAAGTGTTACCAACAGTTATCAAAAAGCAGTTGAAATATCTCAAAATGAATGGTTTAATGGTGCTAAGGATGCTGTGCAACAATGGTTTTTCTACTTGCAAAAAAAAGATTCTCAAGCTTTTGTCTATGTACAAAAAAAATTAGTTTCTTTTGCAAAAGAAAAAGAACAGCAAACGCTCATTTTATCAATGCTCACCTATTTTATGCAGGAAAAAAGAGATGAATTATTAAAAGAAGGTCGAGCCGTTCAAGAAATGAGTCGCCAACTAGAACTTGTTTTACAGGCACAACAAAAACTTGGGAGTAATGTTGCTTTTCAAGGAGTTAGCGAACAGCTTGCCTTGAGGATCTTGAGATAAAACGATTTTTTTAGAAAGGAAGAGGCAAATGGTTGAAGTAGTGGGTGTTCGTTATCATACAGCAGGTCACATCTATTATTTTTCTCCAAAAGACAAAAAATTTTCATTAAATGATAAAGTATTAGTTGAATCGAAACAATCACAATATATTGCAAGAGTCGTTATTGGAAACAAAGAAATGACAAAAGAAGATCTTCCTAACGAGGTAAAGCCTATTCTTCATCGAGCTAGCGCTGCAGAATTGCAACAAGATCAACAAAATAAAAAAGATGCTCAAGAAGCGATGGGAATTACCAAGAAAAAAATCAATGAACATCATTTGAAGATGAAACTTGTCAGTATCGAATATACATTTGACCGTAGCAAAATGATCTTTCAATTTACAGCAGATGGACGTGTTGATTTTCGTGAACTGGTTAAAGATCTAGCTGGTATTTTTCATACACGAATCGAGCTTCGACAAATCGGTGTTCGAGATGAAGCCAAACGACTGGGTGGCATCGGTCCTTGCGGGAGGCCATTATGTTGTTCGACCTTTTTAGGAGATTTTGCTCCCGTATCAATTAAGATGGCAAAAGATCAAGGTCTTTCTTTAAATCCCAGCAAGATTTCAGGCTTATGTGGTCGCTTGATGTGTTGTTTAAACTATGAAAATGACATGTATGAAGAGGCCAAGCGAGAATTGCCTGATTTTGGTACGCTCGTTGATACACCTGATGGAAAAGGACGCGTTGTTGGTTTGAATTTATTGAGTCGTGTACTAAAAATCCGCTTAAAAGGTTTAGAAGCCACGGTTGAATATGATTATGACGAGTTAAAAGAAGCTGTTAAAGCAGGTGAAACAGATGTCAATGGATAAACGATCCTTATATGATGGATTAAACGACTTTGAATCTGAACTGGAACACTTATTAGAAAATTTAACAGAGATGAAAGCTTCTTTACAAGACGTTGTTGAAAAAAATACCACCCTAGAATTAGAAAATCAACGCCTGCGTGACAGGCTACGAGAACTTAACCAAGAAACCTTGCCCAAATCTGAAAAAGGGCGTCAAGAGTTGTCTCAATCACGCATGAATCTTGAAAAAATCTATGAAGAAGGATTTCATGTTTGTTATGATTTATATGGATCACGGCGCGAAAATGACGAACCTTGTGCCTTTTGTTTGGAAGTCATTTATCGTGAAAGTGGTAAGTAATTCTAGAATTGATAAAATTTGTTGACTGGTCTCATAGTTGAGGTGACCAGTCTTTTTTCAAAAAAGGAGGAGAAATGACTAGCCAGCGCAGTTTTAAAAAAGAAAAGGGAATTTTGTATTTAGTGCCTACGCCTATTGGTAATTTGGAAGATATAACGTTTCGTGCGGTAAACATTCTTCAATCAGTCGATCTGATTGCTAGTGAGGATACCAGAAATACACAGAAACTTTTAAATCATTTTGAGATTAATGTCCCTCAAAAAAGTTTGCATGAACATAATTATAAAGAACGTGTTCCTCAGCTTTTGGAATTTCTGAAACAAGAAAAAAATATTGCTCAAGTTAGTGATGCTGGCATGCCTTCGATCAGTGATCCGGGTCATGAACTGGTTTTAGCTTGCCTAGCTGAAAATATCCCAGTCGTTTCTTTACCCGGACCTACAGCGGGACTGACAGCCTTGATTGCTTCTGGTTTGAATCCACAACCTAATTATTTTTATGGCTTTTTACCTAGAAAAAAGAAAGAACAATTAAGCGAATTAGAAAAATTATCTAATCAAGAAGCAACGATGATTTTTTATGAATCCCCATATCGAGTGGCTTCTACTCTAGAAAATATGAGAAAAATCTTTGGGGAAAAACGAAAGGTCGTTATTTGTCGCGAATTGACTAAAATTCACGAAGAATATATACGAGGGACCATTCAAGAGGTGCTTGACTATATCAAAGAAAACGCACTTAAAGGAGAATGTTCTTTATTGGTCGCTGGTAATCCAGAGCCTATTGTTGAAAAAATTGTAAGTAAAGGAACGTTACAAGAACAAGTGGAGGATTTAATTAATCAAGGCTTAAAACCAAACGAAGCAATTAAACAAGTAGCAAAAGATAATGACTTAAAAAGACAAGAAGTATACAACGAGTTTCACAATATTGGCTAAATGAATCATGAGATTTGGAGGAATAATAATGCCAGAGCTGCAATTTCCTTTAAAAAATGACACCTCAAGAAAAATTATTCATATTGATATGGATGCCTTTTTTGCCTCGGTTGAAGAAAGAGACAACCCCGAACTAGCAAAGCACCCTTTAGTGATTGCCAGACATCCTAGAGATACAGGAGGCAAAGGAGTTGTAACGACGGCAAACTATAAAGCTCGTCAATATGGCATCCATTCGGCCATGAGCGCACAAAAAGCTTATGAATTATGTCCTAAAGCTGTCTTTGTGCCAGGAAATCACCAAAAGTATCGAGAAGTTTCTTACCAAGTTCGAGCTATTTTTCAGCGCTATACCGAAGTAATTGAACCAATGTCAATCGATGAAGCCTATTTAGACGTAACTAGCAATAAAAAAAATGAGAAATCAGCACTAAAAATCGCACGCTTTATTCAACGGGATATCTGGCAAGAACTTCAACTGACTTGTTCAGCAGGAGTCAGCTACAATAAGTTTTTAGCTAAATTAGCTTCCGATTACCACAAGCCAAAAGGGATTACTTTGATTACTCCTGAAGATGCTGTCGACTTTTTAAAGGACTTACCCATTGAAAAATTCTATGGTGTGGGTAAGAAAACTGTTCCAAAAATGAATGAATTAGGTATCTTTACTGGGAGCGATCTCTATGAAAAAAGTGAGATGGAATTGATTCAGAATTTTGGTAAAATGGGTTATTCCTTATATCGAAAAGTACGAGGTATTCATAATGCACCGGTTAATGTGATTCGACAGCGAAAATCGGTCGGACGTGAATTGACTTATGGTAAGCCCTTAGCTACAGAAGAAGAATGTCTGGCTCAGCTCAGACAGATTGCCGAAAAAGTAGCAGAATCGCTGAAAAAAGAACAAAAACACGGCAAGACAGTTGTTCTCAAAGTCAGGTACAGTGACTTTACCACAATTACAAAAAGAAAAACGTTCAATGAATATATTCATGAAAAAGATAAAATATTTTCTGAAGCGAGTTTAATTTGGGAAGAAGTGGGGGGCGTGGAAAAAGGGATTCGATTGTTAGGAATTACGGTTACTAATTTGGATCCGTTGACTTACGAGAATATCGTCTTACCACTATGGGATACAGGCAATCCTTATTCATAAAAAACCAGAAAGAAATCATTTTTGCTGATTTTTTTCTGGTTTTTTGTTGTTTATAATTTAGAAATGCTGCATTATTCTTCAAATGAAGGATTGTTTATGGATTTGTTCATAAGAAGTTGAAGCATCTTTACATTTATCCCAAATAATCACTTTTCCGGCTTTTAATGATTTTTGGACATCAATGATTCGTTGGTTACTACTGCCACGAAATTGGAGGTTCAAATCTTTTTTGTCTAGTTCAAATCGTCCATCGACTAATACATCAATCATCGATAATAACTCTAATTTATCGTCGGTTTCTAAAAGAAGTTCTTCAAAAGTATAACCTGTCCAACTCCAAATATCTTTTTCATGGCTGTAAGTTTCTCTTAGACGGTGAACCACTTGTAGACAAACGGGGGTATTTAAAAAAGGTTCTCCACCTAATAGAGTCAAGCCTTGAACGTAATCATGAGCAAGATCTGCCATTATTTTGTCTTCTAATTCTTTGGTATAAGCCGTTCCATAACGAAAACTTTGAACAGCTTTATTAAAACAACCTTCACAGGCAAACAAACAGCCACTGACATACAAACTATTGCGCACACCTTCGCCATCGACAAAATTGAAAGCTTTGTAATCGGCAATGTAATTTTTACTATAATCTTCTGCCCGCCATTGTTTTGGGGTAGGATTTCGCATTTTTTCACAACCTTTTCAAAAAAATAAATAAAAGAGAAAGAAGTCTGTTGGTTTTTGTTTTTCACAGCTTTTCTTTCTCTTTCAGGTAGTTACTCACTTCATATGTTTGACACGAGAAGAGATCTCTTTATGACGGCCATGAACCATAGGCCGAGCTTGAGGGTTTCCTAGATAGCCACACGTACGTTTTACCACGTCACAGGTTTTCGGATCATGATTGCCACATTTTGGACATTCAAAGCCGCGGTCAGTCGGTGTAAAGTCGCCTTCAAAACCACATTTGTAACAATGGTCAATTGGCGTATTTGTTCCTAAATATCCAACTTTATCATAAGCGTAATCCCAGACAGCTTCTAGAGCTTTCGGGTTTTGTTGTAAAACAGGATACTCACAATAATGGATAAAACCACCAGAACAATATTTTGGATAATCTTTTTCAAAATCAAGTTTTTCAAAAGGAGTAGGTGCTTTTCGGACATCATAGTGAAAACTATTGGTATAGTATTCTTTATCAGTAATATTTTCGACAATTCCAAATTTCTCTGTGTCTAAGCGACAAAAACGATCTGTTAGACTTTCACTTGGGGTAGAATACACACTAAAATGATAGCCATATTCATCGCCCCAATCATCGGCATGTTCTTTCAAATCTTTTACGATATCGATAGTGAATTGTTTGGCTTCTTTGTCATCTTCCCATGCACCACCATAAAAGGCAGAAGCGACTTCATAAAGGCCAATATAGCCAAGTGATACAGTTGCCCGTTTATTCTTAAATAATTCATCGACGGATTCTTCACGGGTCAATCGTTTACCAAAGGCACCATACATATATAAAATTGGCGCATTTTCTGGAATGGCCTCCTTGCAACGATTGACACGATAAACTAAAGCATCTTTTACGATTTGGAGACGTTCTTCTAAAAGATTCCAGAATTTTTCTTTATCACCATCAGCTTCCATAGCAATTCGTGGTAAGTTTAAGGTAACAACGCCTAAATTCATTCGTCCGACATTGACTTCCTCTCCATTTTCATCTTTCCAACCTTGCAAAAAGGAGCGACAACCCATTGGCACTTTGAAACTACCGGTAAGTTCAACAATTTTGTCATAGTTCAAGATATCAGGATACATCCGTTTGGTCGCACATTCAATTGCCAATTGTTTGACATCATAGTTAGGATCGCTTGTATCTAAATTGACCCCGCGCTTGATACTAAAAATTAATTTAGGGAAGATGGCGGTCCGGTGTTCACTGCCTAATCCATTGATCCGATTTTGTAAAATTGCTTTTTGGATTTCTCGTTCAAACCAATTGGTCCCAAGCCCAAAGCCAACCGAAGTAAAAGGAGTTTGCCCATTAGAGGTGAACAATGTATTGATTTCATATTCTAAACTTTGCATGGCATCATAAATATCTTTTTTGGTTTTCTTACTGGCAAAAGCTTCTTGTCGGTCGTTACCGTCGATCCATTCTTTTGCATCTTTTAAATGTTTTTGATAGTTTAATTTGGCAAAGGGAGCTAACACTTCATCTAAACGGTCTGCAGAACAACCACCATATTGACTAGAAGCAACATTGGCAATGATTTGTGAAATTTGCGCAGTGGCTGTTTGGATTGATTTTGGTGATTCTACTTCGGCATTACCAATTTTAAAGCCGTTATTCAACATTCCTTTAAAATCAATCAGACAGCAGTTTGTCATCGGCTCATAAGGGTGGTAATCTAAATCGTGATAATGAATATCTCCTTTTTGATGGGCGTTGGCAACATGCGGTGGCAACATTTTTAATCCAATCGATTTTCCTACAATACCAGCTGTCAAATCTCGTTGAGTATTAAAAACATTACTGTCTTTATTGGCATTTTCGTTAACTACACTTTGTTCTTTCTCACGTAATTTCCCAATTGTAAAGTTGATATCTGTGGCTTTACTACGGTCAAAATCGCGTTGTGTGCGATAGTGAATGTAAGCCTGTGCCGTTTCATATTCATGATTTTCAAGTAAGGTATGTTCAACGATATTTTGAATTTCATAAATTTTAATATCTTCTGCAAAACGGGTGCGGATCTCGTCGTTAATCAAACCAACAATCGTGGTGATTTGATTATGATCTAAAGCAGATAAATGCCCTTGAATTTCTGCCTTTGCTTTAACAATTGCATCATAAATTTTTTGTTCATCAAATTCAACCGATCGACCATCTCGTTTAATAACATTTATTTCTTTGTCGCTTTGAGTCGTCTCTTGTTCATTTTTTCCTTTAAGTTTCATCATTAGTACCAACTCCTTTGTTCTGTTTCTATCATATAGGAGTTCTTTAGAAAATACAAGAGAATTTATAACTATATATTGTGTTATATTGACCAATTCTGTTTAATAGATACAAGATATAGTATGATATTCGTTTCTATTTTTGATAAAAAAATAACAATATAAGGGCTTCAAAGCTGTTTTTAGCTATACAATGTGCGCTTTATTTCAAAAAAAATAAAAACATGATAAGCTTAAAGAGAAAAAAGAAAGGATGAGAACTATGAAGTTGACCGTGTTGGGTTGTTTGGGTGCTTACCCGTTTAAAGGAAAGGGTACAAGTAGCTACCTTTTACAATCAGAAGGATTTAATTTGTTGATCGACGCAGGCAGTACTACCTTAACGCAATTGGAAAAAGTAATCGATCCTTTAGAATTAGATGCCGTGATTTTAAGCCATTATCATCACGATCATATCGCTGATTTAGGTGTTTTACAATATTATTGGCAACTCTATCCCGGTGCCGAAAACCGCAATCTTTTGCCCATTTATGGCCATGGAAGAGATAAGTTTCATTTTCAAGAACTCAGCCTGCCAGAGGTTTCTCAAGGCTACGATTATTTGCAAGTAGAACAATTGAACTTAGGACCGTTTTCTGTTACATTTATGGAGACGATACATCCTGTTGTATGCTATGCGATGCGTTTTGTTGAAAATAGTACAGGTAAAGTTTTTGTATTCACTGGAGATTCCGGTTATTTAGAATCGTTCGTAGATTTCGCCAAGAATAGTGATTTGTTTTTAGCAGATACTTATTTATTTGAAGGAAATGAACGCCATCAAGCGCATTTTACTGCGAAAGAAAGTGGCGAAATTGCTCGTTTAGCCAATGTAAAAAAACTTGTCTTGACCCATCTACCACAGCATGGTGATTTGCATAAATTAAAAGGGCAAGCGGCAAGAGCGGCTGGAAAGGAAACTATCGTCGAATTAGCAGCAGTAGGAAAAGTATTTGAAATTTAGAGGGGAACGTTAGAAAAACTGAAAATAAAATGTTAACGGTGCCCAAATTAGGAGGAGAAACCAATGATTTTTGTACCAAACACTTGTCATGATCCGCGTGTCAATTTAGCAATTGAGAACTACTTATTAGATGAAATGAAAACGGATGAGCCAATTTTACTATTTTATATTAACGAACCATCCATCATTATTGGAAGAAACCAAAATACGATTGAAGAAATTAATCAAAAATACGTGGATGAACACGGCATTCATGTTGTTCGTCGCTTAAGTGGTGGCGGTGCTGTCTATCATGATTTGGGAAATTTGAACTATAGTTTTATTACTCCTGATGATGGGAATTCATTTAGAAACTTTGCTAAATTTACAGAACCTGTCATAAAAGCTCTTCACGACCTTGGTGTGCAAGGGGCTGAATTGAAAGGGCGCAATGATTTAGTAATTAACGATATGAAATTTTCAGGCAACGCAATGTATGCCACAAATGGTCGGATGTATGCTCATGGCACGTTAATGTTAGACAGTGATAAAGATGAAGTAGTCAATGCCTTAAAGGTAAGAAAAGATAAAATCGAGTCAAAAGGAATCAAGTCGATCCGTTCTCGTGTCACAAATATCAAACCATTTCTACCAAAAGAAAAACAAGACATTACTACTGAAGAGTTTGCGCAAGAAATTTTGTTGAAAATTTTCCAAGTTGATTCACTTGATAAAGTCAATACCTATGAATTGACAGACGATGATTGGTCAAAAATCAAAGAATATACAGATAAGTATTATGGAAATTGGGATTGGAATTATGGGCATTCTCCTGAGTTTAATTTGGAACGTCATAAACGCTTTCCAATTGGTGGCATTGATGTGCGCTTAGATGTCAAAGAAGGGAAAATCGAAAATGCCAAAATTTATGGTGATTTCTTTGGCCTAGGTGAAATTAAGGATGTCGAAGATGCCTTGATTGGTACGAAGTATGAAAAAGAAGCTTTAACGGCAGTCATTGAAACGATCGATGTTCAAAAATATTTTGGTGCTATTGAAAAACAAGACTTATTAGACTTGATTTACTAGAAGAAAAGAGGTGAGAGCATGGGAGAAATTCAGGCGATTATTTTTGATATGGATGGAGTTTTGATCGATAGTGAACCCATCAATTTAAAAGTAGAAACTGAGAATTTAGATGCATTGGGATTTCCCATTCCTAAAGAAATTAGTCGGACTTTTATTGGTGCTTCAAAAAAGGCGGTACAGGCAAAAATTCAAGGAGTTTATCCTGAAATAGATTTGGAAAAATTACAGACCGAAATGGATAATCGTAAAAAACAGGTGACTATTGAGTATGCAACCATTGTATTTCCAGAACTCGTAGAAAGTCTACAGTATTTAAAAAATAAAGGAATTCCCATGGCAGTAGCCTCTTCTACCTATCATGATAAAGTAAAAGTCATTTTAAAAGAGGCTGATTTAATCCACTATTTTGATGTGATTATTGGTGGTGACTGTGTTGAAAATAGCAAACCTGATCCAGAAATTTTTTTAAAAACCGCAACTGAACTTCATGTTTCGCCTAAAAATTGTTTAGTGGTTGAAGATTCCCATAATGGCGTCAAAGCGGCGAGCCGTGCTGGGATGTATATTGTCGGCAAAAACGACGACCGTTTCGATCAAGACATTTCTTGTGCAGATGAGTTTTTTGATACTTATGATGAATTTCTGAAAAGCATGAAAAATAAATTTGAGTAAGAGAAAAGAGCTGATTGCAGATGGGTAACGCTATAAAAATCGCGGGACGCAAACTTTTGCCTGTTGGGCTTGGTACTTGGCATATGGGCGATGATCCAAAAGAAGAGCAACAGGAAATTAAGGCCTTGCAAGCTGGACTTGATCATGGTGCAACTGTTATTGACACGGCTGAAATGTATGGTGAGGGAAACTCAGAACGTTTGGTAGGAAAAGCTATCCATTCCTATCGACGAGATGATCTTTTTCTCATTTCGAAAGTGTATCCTTGGAATGCTAGCAAAAAGCAATTACCCAAAAGTTTAGCTGCAAGCTTAAAACGTTTGGGTACCGATTATTTGGATCTATATTTGTTGCATTGGACAGGAAATATTGCTTTAGAAGAGACCGTTGCGGCTTTAGAAAATGCCAGACAAAGTGGAAAAATCAGAGCTTGGGGAGTCTCAAATTTTGATGTGTCTGATTTGGAAGAATTGTATAAAATACCTGGCGGAGAAAATTGTCAAGCAAATGAAGTCTTATATAATTTAGGCGAGAGAGGAACAGAATTTGATTTGCAACCTTATATGAAAAAAAGAGAGTTGCCATTGATTGCTTACTCACCATTGAATCAAGGAGATCGGCGCCAGAATTTGGCAAATGCGCCAGAGGTTCAACAAATTGCGAAGAATCATGAGGTGAGTGTCTATCAGTTACTCTTGGCTTGGACGGTTCAAAAAGAGGGAATCTTGGCCATTCCACAGTCAAGCAATGCCAAACATACATTAGAAAATGTAAAAGCTACAGAAATAAAATTAACAAAAGATGAATTAATGGTATTAGATAAAGCTTTTCCAGCACCAACAAGCAAACAATCGTTGTCTATTATCTAAAAGATATTAAATGGAAGTTGAAATAAATAAGGAAACGTCCAAAATCTGATATCAGATTTTGGACGTTTTTAAGTTGAAATTAATAAGCACGAGCAATCCAAAC
>Ga0079226_10001416_pt1 | contig 18400 bp, 18 predicted proteins | sample Poulit2014_FD_76345 | JGI IMG/M metagenome (GOLD analysis project Ga0079226, IMG submission 76345) | Agricultural soil microbial communities from Georgia to study Nitrogen management - Poultry litter 2014 | ecosystem: Environmental > Terrestrial > Soil > Agricultural land | place: USA: Georgia...
AAATACCAATCAATGTATTTTTAACATATCTTATTCAAGAATATGCCCATAATACTTAAGACGGCGCTGATTTTATTCCGTTCTCGCGCCTGATAGTTAAAGAGTTATTTAAATATTCACTGAACAATTTTTGATTTACATATCGCAAAATTTAATAATTGCATCAATCATAATTAATATGAAATTCATTCAAATATACAACCTATCTTTCAAAAAAGGGTACCAGCTCAACATGGAACCGTCACCCTAATCTTTATTTAAAACATTTCATGACCTAATCTTCTTTTCTTACCATTTTGTCTTTGATGGATTTTCTGAAATTCCTAAAGTTTTTCATACCGCCCATACCACTAAGCATTTCATTTGCCTTTTCTTTTTCGATCATTTTTAGAATTCAAACCTTGATACTTAGCCTCTTTTTTTAGTTTCCAATAGCTTTCCAGCCTTTCAACTGATAAAGCACCATCTTTAATTGCTTTTTGTACCGCACAGTTTGGCTCATGTTTGTGTGTGCAGTCATTAAATTTACAATCAAGTGCAAGTTCATCAATATCGGAAAAGGATTTCATTAAATCTGCACTTATAATCCCAAGTTCTCTCATACCTGGGGTGTCTATAACAACACCTGAATTGGGCAACATAATCAGTTCCCGTCTTGTCGTAGTGTGTCTGCCTTTATCATCATTTCTTATCTCATTTGTCTCCAATATATTTTGACCAAGTAAACAATTGATTAAGGTTGATTTTCCAACTCCAGATGATCCTATGAACGCTACTGTCTTACCGCTAGAGAGAAATCTTTTTAAAGATTGATACCCTTCATCAGAAGTACTTGTTGTAACAAGCACCTCCACACCAATTGCAATAGAAGAAATTTCGTTAAGCTTTATCTCTATGTCCTTACATAAATCCGATTTTGTAAGGACAATAACTGGTACTGCACCACTGTCCCAAGCAATAGAAAGATAACGCTCAAGTCTGCGTAAGTTATAATCATCGTTCAGTGACATACAAATAAAGATTGTATCAATATTTGTAGCGACAATTTGAATGTCCTCTTTAGTTCCTGCCGTTTCACGTGCAAATAGGTTTTGCGGAAAAGTGTATGATGGATAACTCCATTTCCCCATGAATTATTTGTTCTATCAATCATAACAAAATCTCCAACAGCAGGATATTTAGAAATTCCTTTTATACTATAGTGATACCTACCGGATATCTCAGCAACGATCTCACCTGTTTCAGTGATTACCTTATATAAATTTTTAGACTGTGATGAAACTCGGCCAATAAAAAGATCTTTATATATTTTAGACTCCTGTAAAAATTCTTCAGTAAGTCCTAAATTTTTCATGTCAATATTAGTATTCAAATTCATTTCCTCCTAAAGTTTAAATTATAACTTTTGGGAGGTTTTATGCATGAATTTATTTTGCACATACCTCCCCATTTGATACATTCTCAACATTTTGCTTGTTATACATAAACACAGCATCTCCTTTCATTACTTATAAGATTGATTATACCAGAGCCTAGTCACCATGTTGCAAAATAAGTTAAACAACACTTTTCAACTAAATGGTGAATCATTTATGGATCCCTTAATAAAATGAAGGTTTCTCCCAGTCCGTTCCCGGTTCACTAACGCCGACACTTTTGCCGATAAACCGGTTGTTTTTATCATCCAAAATATCGGTAACCAATCGCGCTACAGCTTCTCGAGTAACCTGTGCACCAATAAAGGGTTCTCCTTTTTGAGTTAACATATAGTTTTCATTACCTTCTTCATTATAAAGCCAAGTTAGCCGGAGTAACGTATAATCTAAATCAGCATTTTCCACCGCTTTTGCCGAATCCTTCTGCGCTTGCATTCTTGGGCTAGTACCAATCATCGCATGATTCCATTCTCCAAAAGCACCACCAACCTCATTGTAGATACCTAAAATGGACGCCCCAATGAGACGTTTTACTTGGGAGGCTTCCATAGCTTTAATAACTGTTTTTACAGCGTTTGTATTCCCCATATCATTCAAATATACAGCATCCACATCAGTTAAGGCTTCTTTTAATGCCTTTTCATCTAAAAAGTCACCTTCTACGATTTTCTCCCTTGTGTCATCTTGTACTGTTAAACGTTGATTGGCATTTCTTGCATAAAGCACTAATGTGTCATCCGTTTCATTTAACAAATTATCACGTAGTAGGCTTGCTATTTGTCCCGCTGCTCCTAAGATTAATACTTTCATTATTTTTCCGCCTTTCCGTTACTTGGTATAGATTAAGTCAGATTCTATTTTAAAGTGAATCATACTTTCCACTTGAATGATCAAATAGAAAGTATGATTTTTCTGCTCAGTTATTACTTTAAATATCTAGTTTGCTAGTACCAAGACCTTTCACCATTTCCGGATCACGGTGTGAAAAGAACAAGCTTTCTTTTTGATTTAATGTTGCAATCTTGTCCATATCTTCTCTTTTTAGCTCAAAATCAAAGATATTAAAATTCTCCTCCATTCTTTCTTTATGAACAGATTTAGGAATGGCAACAACACCTCGTTGAATTAACCAGCGCAATACAACTTGTGCGACGGATTTATTATACTTTTCACCAATGGTCTTAAGCGTTTCGTTATGGAATGTATTGTTTTTCCCTTCCGCAAATGGTGCCCAAGCCTCTATCTGTACATCGTTTTCTTTCATAAAAGTTGCACTTTCAATCTGTTGATGGAATGGATGTGTTTCCACTTGGTTAACAGCAGGTGTTATTTCATTATGGACGATTAAATCCATTAGGCGGTCCTCCTGGAAGTTGCTTACACCGATTGCTCTTACTTTTCCTTCACGGTACAGTTCTTCCATTGCACGCCATGAACCGTGTACATCACCATATGGCTGGTGAATCAAATATAAATCTAAATAATCCAATTGTAGTCTTTTCAGTGAATTTTCAAAGGCTTTCTTAGTAGCTTCATAACCAGTATCCTGTACCCAAAGCTTTGTCGTGATAAATAATTCTTCTCTTGGAACACCACTACGTTTAATTCCTTTGCCTACTGCTTCTTCATTTAAATAGGATGCAGCAGTATCAATAAGACGATAACCTGTCTGAATAGCTTCATATACTGCTTGTTCACATTCTTCGCCATCCTGTATCTGAAATACACCAAAACCTAATATTGGCATTTCTACATCATTGTTCAATTTTACCTTTTGCATCGTAAATTCCTCCTAGAATATTTTTTACTTACCTACCCTATTTGCGAATTCCGCTGGATAGCGTTCTCCCGCAATTTCAATTTTCGAAAGTGCGTTATTGATATTAGTTAATTCCTTAGTAGTTAGTTCAATTTCTGTTGCTCCAAGGTTTTCTTCCAATCGTTCCAACTTTCTTGTTCCTGGAATAGGAACAATCCATGGTTTTTGGGCAAGTACCCATGCTAACGCTATTTGAGCTGGTGTCGCCTCTTTATCTGTCGCAACCCTTTTAATTAGGTCAATTAAGACCTGATTTGCTTCTATATTCTCTGGTTGGAATCGAGGAACAATACTCCTGAAATCAGAGTCGACAAATGTTGCCTGCTTATCAATTTTTCCAGTTAGGAAACCTTTACCTAATGGACTAAAAGGAACAAAGCCGATTCCTAATTCCTCAAGGGTTGGGAGTAATTTTTCTTCAGGATTCCGCCACATCATGGAATACTCACTTTGAACCGCTGTGAGCGGATGAATCTTGTGTGCACGCCGTATTGTCCGTACACCTGCTTCGGAAAGTCCCCAATATTTTATCTTCCCCTCTTTAATTAAATCTTGTACTACTCCAGCAACCTCCTCAATTGGCACATTAGGGTCAACCCGATGTTGGTAGTAAAGATCAATCACATCGACCTTGAGACGTTTGAGTGAACCTTCTACGGATTGTCTAATTTGCTCGGGCTTGCTATTTAGTACTTGGCTACCGTTTTTCATTTGGATACCAAATTTAGTCGCAATAGATACCTTTCCTTTATATGGAGCAAGTGCTTCTCCCACTAACTCTTCATTTATATAAGGGCCATACACTTCTGCAGTATCGAAGAAAGTAACCCCTCGATCAATTGCCTCATGGATTAGTGAAATCATTTCTTTTTTATTTGAGGCCGGGCCGTAACCGTGGCTCATTCCCATGCAACCTAGACCAATAGTAGAAACCTCTAATCCATTTTGTCCCAATTTACGTTTTTGCATTAGAAAATGCCTTCTTTCTTTGTTATTAATTATCTTTGTTCACTTTTTATTCGTTCCATTCATATGGGTTAGAAAAAACTTGGTTTTGTAAATTCCGTTCCAGGCTCGCCCAACCCTAAATTGGCTCGATGATAATCAACTTGATTAGTCAATACATCAGTAATAAATTGTGATACCGCTTGACGAGTAACCTGTGCTTCAACAAAAGGTTCACCTTTTTCTGTAATGTGAAGTCGAGTATTTCCTTCTTCATCATAAAGCCAAGTAATTCGAAGTATGACATAGTCAAGATTACTGGCTTCAATAATGTCAGCAGCTTTACGTGGTGGTGCCTCCCACATAATTCCTGTATTAGCTCGATACCACTCTTGAAACTTACCCTCGATTTCTTGATAAAGGTCAGGGACACTAGCAGCAATAAAACGTTTGATACCAGTTTCCTCCAATACTTTAACTAACGGTTTCATAAGGTCATCGCCAGCTACAAAATTAAGATATACTGCATCTACATCGACAAGATGTTCTTTAATTTTGTCAAATTCTTTAAAATCACCATCTATTAATGAAACACGGTTGCTTTTTTTATCTGACAAACGTGAAGAGACGTTTCTGCCGTACAACACTAAATCAAAATCGGTTTGGGTTAATAAATCATTTGTTACCATTTTCCCTATTTGACCTGCAGCCCCTAAAATCATAACTTTCATCAATAATCCCTCTAATCGTTTAAAATTATAAAATGTAACTTTTCAAACTTGAAACTTTAAAATATTTGGCATTTAAATAGCTATAGCGTGCAGTCTTAATTCTTAATATGTCTTATGCGAATGTCTCTTTATGGGTCTCCTTTTTTTTAGTAATTTATCCTTGTATAAGACATTGATGCCATTTTAAGTGTATCACCATCCTTGGTATATACCTCTGTAACGACAAAAGGATTCGTTACTTCATTACCATTAACGATAGCTGTCAGTACTAATTTATTTAATAAAACCACCGTTGATTCTATTTCATTAATTGTACTTTCTTGAAAATCAATTTCTTTATAAACAATTCTTCTTTCTTTTATTGTGTCTATTTCACTATCACGCGATAGTGTAACTCCCATATGAACAAACATGGCATCTTTATGAACTAAATCAACTAATACATCTGTTTTTTCATTTTCTATAGCATTCCAAATTTTTTTAGATACTTCCAATACTTTTTCCATTCTCTTCTGCTCCTTTTGATACTTGATTTCACTAAAAGTAATCTAGTTTCAAACTTGAATAGCGAAACAATAATATTCATGATTCTTATGGCAATGTCTATTTATTTTTTTTACATAAACTGTTTTCATCGGACGAATAATGACTTTATTCCACGTAGCACTTCTGTTAAGTCAAGTGCATACTGTTTAAGGATATGGCAGTGCAACCTCATTCAACGCCCTTAATATTAACATCAATCTTGCCCAATCTAACTATGTCTACCATTGCTAAATCTTTACTTATTTTTCCTTTATTACATCGCTACAACCTTCCTTCTTAGTTATTATGAGTTTAAACGGTTAAGATATCCTTACCTCTATTATGTAACAAGAGAGACAACAAGTGGTAGCCTATTCCAACCAAATGATTGCCTAATCTTATCACTAACATTTACTTAACAGAGAAATATGCGTTATAATATCATTGAATACTAAATAAGGGGTTCATAATTTATGTCTAATCAAACTTATAAATGGCAGAGTGATCTCGCCAAACATATCGAACGTTATTCAGAAAGGGATGGTAATTACACGACAGCCATTCCATCTTTATTCTTCACCCGTATATCTAATGTTACTGAACCAAAACATGGCGTTTATAATACATCTTTATGTGTTATTGCTCAAGGCACGAAAGAAGCATTACTGGGCCAGGATCGATATATATATAACCCAGCGGATTATCTTGTTGCATCCGTTGACTTACCAGTTATCGCCCAAGTTATAGAGGCCTCTCCAGAAACTCCTTACTTGGCATTAAAGTTAGAAATCCAGTCGAATGAAATATTAGAAGTCTTACGTGAAACGCAAATAGGGGTTAACAAAAAAGAAGGTGCTAAGCGAGGTATATACATCAGTCGAATGAAGCAACCTTTACTAAATGCAATAACAAGATTAGTTCATTTACTTGATACTCCGGAAGACATCCCTGTTCTTGCCCCTTTAATCAAAAAGGAAATAATTTATAGAGTTCTGCAAGGAGAGCATGGGGAGAGACTAAAACAAATTGCAATAGAAGGTAGTTCGACTCAGCAAATTAATAATGTTATAAAACATATCATGCAAAACTACGAAAAACCCTTCAGAATTGAAGAGCTTGCGGAAATAGCAAATATGAGTGTTTCTTCCTTATATCGGTATTTTACAGAGGTAACCACGATGAGCCCCATTCAATTTCAAAAACAATTAAGGCTACAGGAAGCTCGTGGATTATTATTATCCGAGTCAGCAAATGCAGCGGATATTGCATTTCAAGTGGGGTATGAGAGTCCCTCACAATTTAGCCGTGAATATTCACGTATGTTCGGTCGACCACCGAGGGAAGACATAAAGCACCTAGGGAAAGAACTGTTAACAAATGATAAACATGTAGATGAGCCTTTGCACTCTTAGCAAATTAGTTCGTGGTGAGTGGAAATCCGAATATTTAAATGACCATTTTTACTGTTTGCAAGTTATTTTTATGTATCAATACAATGTACATTCCCCTATTTCGTAGTTAGATTTAAACCATTTGGCACTCATCACTGTTTCCATTGGATCGTAAGCGTTAAATAGTCCTCATCTAAAAGTAAAGGGGACTATTTAGCGCTTTTAACATTTTCAAGAGAAAAATATGAACATAATTTTAGAAAGTTATTTTGAATTGGTTTGGGTTGTTTGAGTGTGAACAATCCTTATTTAATGAGAGTCTAATCAGACGTGTGTAACTTCTAGAATAGATTCTGTCGTCACGTGAATTTTAAATATCTTTTCATTACTTTTCAAAATCATGAGTATTATTTTGTAGAGTTGTTTTGAATTTTATTCATTGATTGAGTATAATTATTGTTCAATTTATTGCGTGGAATTATTTCTATCTCTTTTTTTTGTTACTTTTTTGTGACATCCCCTAAAAAATCCGCCCGGTCAATCATTTTGACCGAGCGGTAATTTCTATCATCCTCATGAACAAGATTGGGATATGCATTTTTTACTTTCAACTTTTTATTACTTAAAAGTGGTTTCATAAACGTTTCATTACGTTTCTTTAATTACCCTTTTCCTGCTTTGTAATGACAAAAACACTACGACTCTTCAGAAAATGTCTCGCCAATTTTGTAATCCGGTTTGCGCAAATTAAACATTGCTTTGATGACAAAGACAACAAGAATAATTACACCGATGATGAAAATCGTATCCGGTACTGCACGCCATAACAATAAACTCTGTACAGTGTCTTGTTGGAGAAATTCACTTGTTCGTGAAGCCCAATAACCATGATCATAAGCCTCTTTTAATTGGATAAATCCAACTGGGGTCAAACTGATAAACACCATGCCAGCAAGTCCAATATTCAAGAGCCAAAAAGACCATTTTAACCAAGTGTCCTTCCACTTCATTGGTTGAACGACATTTCTGAGAGAATAAAGCATCAAAGCAATAGCTAACATACCGTAAACTCCCATCATCGCAGCATGGGCATGTGCCGGTGTTAAGAACTGTCCATGCTCGAAGTAATTGACAACAGGCAAGTTAATGATGAAGCCGGTCACACCTGCACCGACAACATTCCACAGTGCTGTTGCAATAAGGAACCAAAACGTTAATTTATACGGGAAGTCAATGCCTCCATCTCGCATCATTCGATACTGTCCATAAGCATCAAGGACAAGCAAGGTAAGAGGAATAATTTCAAGCGCACTGAAGACCGCTCCGACGCCCATCCAAGCTTCGGGCGAACCATTAAAGTAATAATGGTGACCAATGCCGAGTACCCCACTGCCAAGCAATAGGAAAATCTGGAATAAAAGCGTACGGATGGTTGATTTTTTCGTTACTAATTTCATGTTGACAAGGATAAAGCCGATAATAACAATGGCAAAAACTTCAAAGATCCCTTCGACCCAGAGGTGCACAACCCACCAACGCCAATAATCTGCCATCGTATAACTTACACCTGGTTTAATAAACAAGGCAAAAATATAAAAGGCAGGAACAGCAATGGAGGAATAGAACAATAGATGGATTAATCCGCCTTTGTCACGTTCTTTTTTCAAACCATTCTTAATTCCTTGAAATACAATGTATAACCAAATGACCATCCCGATGACAAATAAGATTTGCCATATTCGACCCATTTCAAGATATTCCCAGCCTTGATGTCCAAACAGGAACCAATTATTGCCAAGATATCCATTAATACCAAGCCATTCACCAATCATGGATCCACCAACGACAACGATAAGTGCCCAGAATAATATATCAACAAGTACTCCTTGTTTACGTGGCTCATTTCCACCTACTTTAGGAGCGATATAAATACCGAGTCCCACCCATGCGGTAGCAATCCAGAAAATAGCCAACTGTAAGTGGAATCCTTTGGCAACGCCGAACGGCAGCAAATCAAAAATCCAATCCATTCCGAAAAAAGAATCGGGTTCGGTATAATAATGTGTCAACAAAGCGCCAAACATCACTTGAACAAAAAACATCACAACAACGAGCAAGAAAAACTTCGCTGACTTTACTTGGGAGATGGACGTTTTTTGTTTCCGAAGATCAAATCTTGGGAAATCAGCGTCCGTGTAAGCACTTTTCATGCTGAATTGATATTTATAAAAAACATATATGACAATCGATAAAAATAGTGCGAGTAATGTAATACTAACTCCACTCCAAAGAATGGAAGAGTAAGATAATGTGTTGCCGGCATCTTCATAAAATGGCCAGTTATTCGTGTAAGATAAATCATCACCAATCCGGTCTGTTGAAGATAACCACGCAGTCCAGAAGAAAAAGTGGGAAATTTGTTTAATCTGATCCCCATCCGCAATATGTTGTCGGTCTGTCTCAGGCATATGCTCTTCTTTTATCAGTCCTGGTTGCAGCCCCCAGCTGTCTCCATCCGTAAAGATAATTTGATAATAATCTTCAACTCTTTGTAAACCATATACTTGAGCATCCGTAAGTTGTAACACTGTTTCGTCATCATTTAAGCGATTTTCACGCATTTCCTTCGTGACTTTGTCTTTTACGACGGCACGCTGTTCATCATTAAGATCGGTAAATGAAAGATCATAATCTTTTTCAGCATAGTAACTTTGCATACCCTCTGTATAAACTTTTAATGCCTCGGCTGTATAATCCGGGCCCATATAGGAACCATTCCCGAGAACCGTTCCGTAATCCATCAAACCATACTTTTGAAATACGGACTGACCACCGATAATGGAGTCTTTCGTCATCACTGTTTCCCCATCAGGCGCTTTGACAGTTGTTGGTCTTGGTGCCTGATTTTTGAATATCCAAAAGCCCCCAAGCAACAAGGCGGAAAAAGCTACTAATAAAGTCACGATTAGAATGGTTTTCAAAAGTCCATTCGTTGTCGTTGACCCATCTTGTGGAGAATGATTTATATTTTTTTCCTCCATATCCATCATCCCTTTCTTCTTTTATTCGTAATCAACGTGATATTCTATTGACTACACATTCATTATAATATTTGAATCCCGAAAGAAATTGACGTACGTCAAGTTTTTCGGGATTCATCCTTGATGTAAAAAATTACACATAAAAGTATCATAAAATAGTCACATTTAATTCATTTTACAACCCTGTTTATTGTGCTTTGCTACCTTTGTAATCTACTATCGATTAAGAACATTAAAATTCAAGATGATTTCCTGATGCTGCTTATGTAGCCGCTCATAATAATATCCATCGCTTGCTTCTACAATTTCCTTTGTCAATGCTTCAAATTCTTTAAAGCCAGTTGGTTTTATCGGCTTTTTTAATCGTGAAGGCTTCCTTGTGGCATTAGGTGCATTTTCCTTTTCCTCTTTACCTTTTAATGTATGAGCCTCTTGGTTTTCCTGTTGTGTAAGATTAGGCAATTCGTTTCACCTCTCTAAAAAGAGCAAAATAAAAACCCTTTTCTCGTGAAAGAAAAGAGTTAATCGTCGGAAGTCCAAAAATACCTTGATACTAATACTTTACTGAACCTGAAGCAATATGGCGGTGGATAATCTCTTTATTCGGCCTTAAAGCACAAATGGTTGTTCGTTCGGTAATTGTTCGTAAAAAGTTCGCAAGTGGTTTTCTGTGTAGCTTTGGAGTAAAGTTTGATCAATTTCTACTGTTGATCTGCAACAAACGAAATCCTTCTTATTCCAGAATGGTACCCGGTTGTCTAAAGCTCTTTTCGATTCATTACTCAAATCGACAACAGCAAAGAAATCGAGTATACAATAAGTGTAATAAGAATTGCTACTATAATGAGTATAAGTTGATTGAAATCAGAAATCCATTGCATAATTGTTACCTCTATATCAGTTAGGTTGTAAAGAAAAATACCTCCAACTGCTAAAAGGATAAAACCGACATATATATATCTAATATTTTTATTACCAAATTTATAATAAATGGTAAGAATGAGAGCAATTGCCAACCAATTTCCGATTACACTTCCCAAAATCAAAGTCCAAGGTGGAGTATTTATTGAATCAACTGTTAAGTTAAGAGCCTTCACTAGGATGAAACTATAATTAATATAGCTGGTAATGCTTCACTCATGTCATCCATTGTTATTTCACGAACATTTTGAATCATAATAACCCCTACTATGATTATTATAGAACTTATAGCAGCCTTAGGAATTGCTGAAATCCAAGGAATGAACAGTAAAGTTACCAAAAATAAGAAACTAGCAGTAAAAGCAGCTATTCTAGTTTTTCCTCCTGAAGTGATAACTGCAGCATTTTCGGCGGAAGATACTGTTGGAGAGGTTCCTAAAAAGCACTCATTAAAGCTGCTAAAGCCGTAGCTTTGTATGCTTTATTAAATTTTTTTCACGTTTCAGCATATGAAGTTGACCATATAATAATCCCATATTTTCAAAAACCAGAATCATTGTTAGTGGAAATATCGCTATCCAAAAAAATAAATTATTAATTGCCGTGAAAGATGGAACAAAAAAAGGCTATCAATTTGAGCAGATGCTTTGCTTACTGTTAAATCTAGAGTGGCAAACATATACGCCAGTAAAGTTCCAATTATCATCGTGATTAAAAAATTGGCTGGCACCTTTTTAATAAATGAGAATATGGCGATAAATAATGTAAACAAACTTACTATTACTATAGGAGAAGTAAAATCTCCCAATTCTATTAACGTGCTCTTTCCTTTCACTACTAGACCACTCTGTTCTAAGCCTATAAGTATTAAAAAGCATCCTAAGCCAACGGTTATTGCATTTTAGCGTAAATTCCCATTATTAAAGTACCTAAAAAACACGCTATTATTGTAATAGTCATTCTTTCACTTAACGTCACTCCAGCTTCATTTAAAAAAGAACCATTTACCGCTACAAAAACCGTGGTTAAATTACCAATCAAACCTGCTGTAAAATCAGATTTTCACGGTTTATTATTGATGCTCACCTTTTTCTTATTTAAAAACATATACTACACCGTTCTTTCAAATTTCCGCATACAATTAATTCAGGAAGCATTTATTATCCTTTTGAGAAAATCACATTCTCCTAGTCAGGTGAAAATTCAAGACATTAGGCCGGATATGACTTTTACCATAAAAAACGGGAACATTTTGACTTGTATAATAAATTTGCTCTAAAACCTGTAACGCAGTTCCTTCGTCGACTTTTAATTTTTGTGCCAAGTCTGAATTTGCACTTGTTGGAAAAAAATTACAACGGGAATATTCTAATTGAATATCTTCCTTTTTTTTCAAGTAATTAAAAATTGATTCAGGAACATAATCTAATTTAAATTCTTGTTTCACAACCTTAGGGGAAAAAGTTAAAATATCAAAAGCAAACGGTTGTTTATCGGCTGTTCGAACACGTTCAAGTTGTGAAACCTTTATATTTTCTTGGATTTGCAAATGTTCCGCAATAATATTCGTTACCTGTATCTTTCTGATAATCATATTAATTGTACCTGGTTCCAAGCCTTGTTTTTTTATCAATTCAGTCATACTGTTTAACTTTTCTAATCCACTAGAAAGTTTTGGAACATTTGAAGAAACAAAAGTACCTACACCATGCTTTCTTACAATATAGCCATCTACCTCTAATCGTTGCAAGGCCTCTCTTAAAACGGATCGACTTACTCGAAATTTCTTTGACATTTCTTTTTCACTAGATAACTTTTCTCCTAATTTAAACGATTCATTTTTTATTAATTCTAGAATTTTATTATAGACATTACTTGAAAGAGGAAGATTTTTTTCAATTTCAAATTGTTCCATTAAACAACCCCCCAATAGCCATCTACATTAATGGCATTGTTTTAACATTCATGATAATGATTTTCATTTTGATGGTTATATATATTTCGTGGGGAAAAACCATTTATGGGTAATAATAGCATTTATAAAATCAGGTGTAACAATATCAAACGAAGGATACAAAACCCTTCAATGCCTACTGCCGATGTTCAAATGCCTTTAGAAAAAAACTTCTTTTCGGTATTCAACTTCAATTTGACTTACATTGGGCGAATTTTTGTCAGGCCCTTCGCAACCTAAAAACATAAAATCATACCTGTACCACAGGCTACTTGTTTTTCTTTTGCAACATCAATTATGGCTTGTGTAACTTTTAAATCACCAACAGAGGGAACCCCTTTAGGTACCAATTGTTTTGTTACTCCTTCTGCCCTCACTGCAGAACAACTTGCAACAATTAAATCACCTGGACGTAATTCTTCAACATAAGATCCTGCAGTTCCTACCCTAATAATTACCTCTGCCTTAATTAATTCTTCAAAATTTATTGCTGCTCCTGCTAAACCAATTCCATGGCTAGACACTGTGACTTCTTCACCTCTATATCTCCCATTAAGTACGGTATTCCCTAGAATGAGTTACTTCTTCGACATCTTCTAGCTTACTTACAATGTATTCTGCCCTTGATGGGTTACCACATACTATAATGGTGAGATGCCGTCAGTTGGAATACTAGTTGTAGGCATATATTTATTATTTGTATTTACCACATCACTTTCCACCTTTCTTTTAAGGTATGACCCCTATATATCTGTGTTGTATGTTTTTTAGAATGCGCTGTCAAATTAATATACCTTTATTTTAATTGTGGAAACATATTTAAAAACTCGAAAAACCTACTAGTTAAGATTAAGTTTTTCGAGTTAACAAACCTTCTTTAATTAAACATCCCAGCTTTTTAAGTATTCTTTTTGTCTCTCTGTTAGAGAATCAATTTTTATTTCAAGGCTATCTAATTTAATTTGCGCTACTTCTTCATCTATTTCTTTAGGTACTATTGAAACCTGATTGCCAACTCTTTCACTATTTTTATTCATATATTCTAATGACAACGCTTGGGTTGAAAAAGTCATATCCATAATTTCAACTGGATTTCCATCTGCCGCCGAAATATTCACTAGTTGTCCTTCCGCTAACAAATACAATTTCCTTCCATCTTTTAAAATAAATTCATCAACGTTTTCTCTAACCTTCACATGTGTTTCAGACAATTTTTTTAAATCAGTTTTATTAATTTCCGTATCAAAGTGTCCTCCATTAGCCAGTATTGCCCCATTTTTCATTTTTTTCATATGCTTTTCAGTAATTACATCGCAATTACCTGTCATAGTTAAAAATATATCTCCGTAACTAACCGCTTCTTCCATAGACATTACCTGATAACCATCCATATGAGCTTCCAATGCTTTGATACGGTCTGTTTCAGTAACAATCACTTTAGCCCCCAGGCCTTCCGCGTACTTAGCCACACCTTTGCCACACCAACCATATCCAATTATTACAACATATTTCCCGGCAATGATTAGGTTTGTGGTTCTTATAACTCCATCCCAAACTGATTGTCCTGTTCCATAACGGTTATCGAATAAGTGTTTACAAAAAGCATCATTTACAGCGAGTACTGGGAATTTTAAACGACCTGATTGCTCGAGCGCTTTATTCCGAACAACTCCTGTTGTTGTTTCTTCACATACACCACGTAATCTTTCAGCTAATTCTGGATGTTCTGCATGAAGGACCGATACGCCATCCCCTCCATCATCAATCATTAAATCCGGCTTGACTGAAAGAGCCTTGACCAAATGTTCCTTAAATTCATCAGAATCTGAACCATATTTTGCATAAACTGTAATACCATCTTCAACAAGAGCCGCTGCTACATCATCTTGTGTAGAAAGAGGGTTGCTTCCTGTAATAGTTACTGTCGCCCCTCCTGCCTTAATTACTTTTGCTAGATAAGCAGTCTTTGCTTCGAGATGTAGACAAATTACCACATTCAAACCTTTGAAAGGTTGTTCAACTTCAAAACGTTTACGAACTGTGTTAAGAACAGGCATGTGCTCTTTTACCCATTCTATTTTGCTGTGTCCTCTAGCAGCTAATTCCATATCCTTTACAATACTTTTTTTCATTTTATACACTCCTATTTAGATAATTAAAATGTTAATTATATCAATCAAAATTTAAAACTAATAAAAAGTTAACAGGCACTTATTTTTATAAAAACATACCTGCTATAGAAGCACTTAATAAACTGGCTAAGGCCCCTGCTATAACACTTCTAAACGCCATTTGGGCAATTTCTTTTTTCCGGTTACTAGCTACCCCTCCTAGCATGCTAATTAAAGATCCCATTGAAGCAAAGTTTGCAAAACCACACAAGGCTATGGACATAATAGCAACGGTTTTCCCATTTAAATTACTGACATTTTCCATTAAATGATCAAAAGCAAATACTTCCGTAAGTACAAATTTTTCTCCAACAAGAGTACCTGCCATAATAGCATCTGGCCACGGAACACCAATTGCAAATGTTATTGGTGCAAACACGTATCCAAAAATTAATTCCATCGATAAGTCAATGTTAAACCAACCTCCAGCAACACCTAAAAATCCATTTATCATTGCTATTATAGAAACAAGCGCCAGTAAAGTAGCTGCAACAGCTAACCCTATATGCATGCCCTCAACAGCCCCTTTTTGCGCCGCATCTACAACATTTTCGGATTTTCTTTCTTCCAAATCCTTTTCATTTGTTTGAATTGAATCAGTTTCAGTAGCAGAGGAAACTTCATCCATAGAATGTCCATAGGGCGTTGTTTCTATTGCAGGAAAAAACATTTTAGCGAGCACAAGACCAGAACTCGCAGACATGAAGCTAGCAATTAATAAATATTTCATCTCTACGCCAAGTGTTGCGTATAATGCCAGCATCGTTCCGGCTGTGGATGCCAACCCTCCTGTCATTACGGCAAACAATTCAGAGCTTTTTAATCTGGAAAGAAAAGGTCTAATGACTAAAGGGGCCTCTGTATGCCCTAAAAATATATTAGCTGCTGCTGATGTAGATTCTTCATTGGTGGTTCCAAATAATTTAGCTATGGCACCCCCTAAATACTTTACTACCTTTTGCATAATACCAAGATGATATAACACAGCGACAAGAGAGGCGAAAAATACAATCATGCTCACAATACTAATTGCAGTAACTGATTTGATGTTAGTTCCTTCTTCAAATAATTCCCCAAACAAAAACATAATTCCTTCTTGCCCATTATCTACAATAGTATTCATAACGCTTGTTATTTTCTGAAATATAAACCTTCCAAAACTCCATTTTAAAATTAAAAATGCAAAGATAGTGTTAACCACTACACCTACTATAATGGTTCTCCAATTTATATTTTTTTTATTATTAGAAAATAAAAATGCTATACCTAATACTATTGTCACTCCAAAAATACCCCATAGAACGTTTAACACCAATTTTCTCTCCTATCTTTTTATTATTAAGCGCAAAAACAAAGGTACGACCTCCAAACAACTTAAGTATAACTATATGGGTAAGCGCTGTCAATTCCTTAAATTTTCGTTGATGTTATTCAGTTGGTACGGGAAAAAGGCAAAGCGTTGTAGTAGCTCCTTTTCCTTTTACCCCTTAAACACTTGTTAAAGTCTTGGGAATGTAATATCAGCCCAATGACATTCTTCATTTCCCCGAAGGCATAGGAATTATGAAATTCACTCTATTAACTTATAATACAATTTCCGAATTTGAGAACCTTTTTCAAAATATTGTAAGAAAATGAAATGTAAACGCTTTACAATAATACTAACTCAAGTGAAAAAGGGGGAAATAATTGGTCACAGCTCAGAATAGCATGTTGTCAAGTATGTCCACTTTAATTGATAGACATTATGAACGAGCTACCATGAATCTATTGGTATGCCCAATTGGGGGGAATTTTAATCAGTAGTGTAAAGATCAGGTGGTGAAGAATATCTGAATTTTTATGATGTAGAACCGTTACATGCCCACCTAGAACAATGCCATATCAATTAAAAAAGGACATATAGATGAATTTAATGGCAATCTTCTAGAATGTTAGATTCATTTAATTTTGTGATCAGTCGTGAGAATGAAGCTCCGGACGGTATACTGTCTGAAACAAAAAAGCCACAATTTACCATAATAGTAATGTCATCATGGAGACGTTTTACAAGGTCCTTAATTGTCGGAATGCGTTCAATATATCTCACAAAGGGGGGAAATAATCATCACTGCATAATTTAGTTCTTCTGGTGCACCTAATTGCGACTTTTTTCCCACTTCATGAAAGGATTTTATGCAAATTAATAATTGAAATAATTGCATCATTTTTTTGGGTTCCATACCGTATAGTTCTTGGATGCCAAACAAGCTCATTCATCGTATAACGGGCATAGGAAGTACGCCTTCAGTCTTTTTTATGGATGTTTAACAACTACCATTATACAGGATTTGGGGGGGTACTTCCTTTTTTATGTCTTGAATGCCTTGCCAGATAAGGAATACGTATTATGAAATTCACTCATTTAGTTATTATAAGCGCTTACTATAGGTGGAAAACAGGGTCAAGAATAAAGAGGAGGGAATGACGTGAAAATGAACAGATTCATTTTGGTCTTGATGCTCGTTACCTTTGTTGTATTTATGATTGCATGTGGTGGGAAAGATAATACAGATAACGATGGCATGACTGAATCCGCTTTAGACAACTTGAATAAGAATGGTTTTCCGATTGTTGATGAGGAAATAACGCTTAAAATGTTTACGATGAAGTCAGACGCCAATATTAAAGTGGATTGGAATGACTTACCGGTTTGGAACAAATATGAAGATATGACCCATATTAATTTGGACTGGATTGAACAGGTTTCTAGTGATAATTTAGAAGAAAAACGTAATCTAGCTTTAGGTGGCGGGTCCATGCCAGATGTTTTTTTCGCTGCACAATTTTCGAACACAGACATACTCAAATATGGTGAACAAGGTGTATTTTTAACACTCAATGATCTTATAGATGACTATGCGCCAAACTTGAAAAAATTAATGAAAGAGGACCCAAATATTGAAAAAGGATTGGTATTCCCAGATGGTAACATTTATTCATTGCCAGGTATTCGCGACAATGATTTCCTATCGATTCGATTAGGAGCACGACCATGGGTTGATGAAGAGTGGTTAGATCGTTTGGGTATGGCTCCACCTGAAACAACAGATGATTTGTATGACTTTTTAACAGCTGTTAAAGAGGAAGATAGTGATATGGTGCCATATGGTGGTGTTAATATGGGCAATTTCATAGCATGGATTCGAGGGGCATATGGGTTGAGTAATACAGGTAATGGCTATATTGATATTGATCCAGATGGTGATGATTTGCGTTTCATAGCAACATCTGATGAATATCGTGAAATGTTAGAATTTGTCCATAAATTATATGATGAAGAATTAATCGACCAAAATATTTTCTCAATTGAATGGAATCAATATATGGCCAATGCGGCAGAAGGTAAATATGCTGTGACAATGTTTTATAATCCCAAAACAACATTTGGCGGAAAAGGGGAAGACTTTACAAGTTTATCTGTTCT
>Ga0079226_10001417_pt1 | contig 18398 bp, 19 predicted proteins | sample Poulit2014_FD_76345 | JGI IMG/M metagenome (GOLD analysis project Ga0079226, IMG submission 76345) | Agricultural soil microbial communities from Georgia to study Nitrogen management - Poultry litter 2014 | ecosystem: Environmental > Terrestrial > Soil > Agricultural land | place: USA: Georgia...
AGTGCGACAGCGCCCGCGCCGTAGGGTACAGCTTGACCCCGATACCTACGATCACCCCGGCCCCGACAATGGTCGCCACGATTTCCCCGACGGTAAGGGCTGCCATCCATTCTGGCATATCTACCTCATTTCATTAGATTTGGCAAATCGGGGCTGATTTGCCTTTTTCGGTGTGCGAGTGTTATTCGAGATTGCTCAGCCGGTCCTCGATAGCTTGCAGCCGATCGCGGAGCGATTTGTTTTCTTCCTCTAAAGATGCTATGCGCTTATCCTGCTCCCGGACAAGGGGGATAAGGAGCGTCCATAGACGGTCATAGGCTACACCTTGCAGCTGGTACTCTTCGTTCTCGCTGTCCCAGCGGTATTCGGCGAAGTCTTCCAGCCCGGCGTCAACTACGTCCTCCGCGATCAGCCCGGCCACGCGCATCGGCATGTCGTCGCCGAGCACGCCTTCCACGGTCGGCACGTCCATGATCGGCCCGTCGTCGGTGTCGTAGACGAACAGTTCCTCGTCAAGCCCTAAGTCTTCCAGCTTCTCTTGGAGGTCGGTGCGGTCGTACCAGATTTTCGGGTCGAGCTGCAAGATGTTACGGTGCGTCGCCGAGTCCACCTTTTCAGCGTTGATTTTGACTTCCTGCAACGACGAGTACATGTAGACGAGCCCGCTACTAGTGGAGACACGGAGCGGACTCCAGCCGGAGGTGGTCGGCAGGTTGTAGAGGTAGTGCGGCCCGTAAGCGTTCAGCCGACCCGCTATTTCGGTGAGTCCCCCGAGCCCGTTCAAGTAGACGTCCCGCTGCAAGAACGAGGACTTGTCCACACTGATACCGCCGGTCGTGTAGAACGAATCAACTGACAAGTGGCCCGCGTTCGTGGTGCCATGAAGTTTCACAACCCCGGGACCGCCCGTGCCTTTCCTAGGACGGATGTTGAGCGTGTGGAAGTAGCCGTTAGAATCGACACTTGTCCAGATAGCGGCCCAATTCGACGACGCGGAACCGTCCTCGGAGAACCAGACGCCCGGCCCTTGCGTAGACCGCGCCGGGTTCAGTAGGATGCCCGGCTCGCCCGGCCCGTTCGTATAGAACCGCCCGTGCATGTAGTTGTTGGTCCCGTCGATGTTGACGGTTTGGCTTCCGGACGAATCGAACGCTACAATGCCGTCGTCGGTCTGCTTCACGCCCCGTTTCGCATGGGAGCGGGTCTGGATGAGCGCCCCGGTAATAACCTTGCCGTCAATGGCGTGAGCGTCAATGTGCTCCGCTTCGACCGCCCCGGCCTTGATCTTGTCGGCGGTGACGGCGTCCGCTTGCAGGTGGCGGGTCATTACGGAACCACCTTCGATCAGTGTGCCATCCACCATATTCTGGATTCGTAGATTTTCCCACCGGACCCGTGTCCCTGTCCCGGCGGAACTTTCAGTCCAGAACCCTACGGCTAAGAACACCCCGTCCTCGTAGACGGTATACTCCCCGCCCCACCGGCCATCGGCTTCACCGATCACGGTATTGTCGGTGGATCCGCTAACATACTCCCCCTCCTCATCGTAGGAGCGAACCCGTATCCGGGACTCCCCGGTGCCTTCCAGGAAGGTCAGGTCTGCCGATATGTAGAAGGTGTCCCCGGCCCGTGTCGGGATAACGACTTCGGTGTCGTAGCCGCCTGCAAGCGCCCCGGTCCCGTTGCGTTCAATGCCGCCGTCGATAGTTTCCCAGCCGTTGAACTTAGCGACTTCAAATTCTGGGTCCGGCCACAGGTTGCGCGAAGCGAACACGGCCCGCGCCAAGGTAGCTGTGTTAGCGTAGATACCGTCCGCCCAGACCCGTTGAACGAACGCGTCGTTCACGATGGCTTCCGGCGCTGTAACCTTCCCGCCTTCGATCGACACAATATCGTCGTTCTCGATAGGGAAGCGGTTCTCTAGGTTACGCTCCAGTTCCTCCAGGTCCTCCCCGGCTTGCTCAATGGCTTCTTGGAAGTCTGGATTGTCCGTTAGCTTGCTCGGCGTGATGGACTGGACCGCGCTCGGGGACGACTCGTTACCAGAAATATCGACCGCCGTGAGCCGGTAGAACATTTCCACCCCGGCGGGCCGGTGGCCGCTCTGCCACAGGAAGCCCGGCTCGGTGCCCGCCCGCGACGCCACGAGCTGCCATCCTCCGGAAGGCGACGTGCTCTCATATAGCTTGAAATGAGAGAAGTCGCCCGGCTGCGGATTATGGTTGTGGTCTACGCCGGTGATATCCACCCGGACCGTGCCGAGCGTCGTGGTGATGTCGCCCGGCTGCAGGAGCGGCGGCGGTGGCGGGTCGGGGTCTTCGACCATCTCCACTGCAATGAATTCCGACCAGTCCCCTAAGACGCCAGAATTCGCACGGGCTCGCACGCGGGCCTTATACCGGCGCGGGTTGCCGTCGCTGTCGTAAATGTCCATAGGGCTATGCGAGAAGAACGGCTCGGACGTTGAGCGCGTGAGCAGCACCGGAGCGCCGACGTAATCGTCGGTTATCTCGATCCAGTATTCGTTGACGTCAATGCCGGTTCCGTTCGTTGCCTGGAACACGGCGGCGCATTCGAACCAGACCACGCCGCGCGGAACACCTTGGTCGTCGAAGTAGAAATCTGTCGAGCCGACAAGTCCTTCCGGTACAGCGGGCTCACGGCGGTCCGGGCCGTCGGTGTTCGGCCGGACCCCTGATCCTCCTACAGTCGCCCCGCCCGCGATACCTTGAGTACGCTTCGCGATACGGGATAGCAGGTCGTCCAGGCTGTCGCCAAGGACCGCGTGACCGGATACACCTTCGTCGTTGACGGTAACGCTAATTGAGTGGACTCGCAAGTACTCCCACTCGCCGGCGTCGCTCAGTACGTGAACCCAGTCACCCGGGACGTAGTCGCGGAACGGCGCGGGGCTGCCTTGCAACACATCGAATTCTCGTGTACGGGCGACACGGGTATCCTCCCCGGCGACAAGCCCTTCGCGGGATAGCATTTCCGCCGTCCCGGGGTCGCTGACGCCGCCCTGCGTCACTACGCCTTCCAACCGGCCTAACGGGGTCAGTACGTCGTTACTGAACTCCCAGCTCATGCCGTCTTCGCCGATCACCCGTACGTGCGACTGGAGCTCCTCGTTGGACCACTCCTCCGGCGCGGCGGTGTGGCCGTGTGGCGCGACAAGCTGCAAGTCGGTTTCGCGGGCCATCACCGTCCCGGGATTGAACAGTTGCAAGGTCCGTCCGTTCCAGCGGAAATCGATAACTTGCTGATCCCGGAGGTTCGTTAGGATCGTGTTCAAATTGATTTCGGTATCATACGCGATAGTGATGATATGTGCAAAATCGGCCCCGGCGCTGTCCTTCGTCGCGGTGAAATCCCAGTCAATGCCCGCGCCCCATCCGCGGTCCTTGGCCCGCTGCAGGAGCGGCCCGAGTATCTGGCCCGCCGTAGCTGACAAGAACTGAGCTTTACCGTCCTCGTCCTCCCGGAGTCCGTCAGTGGACCATACTGTCGCCCGCTGGAGCTGGAAGCTACCGACGTGAACGTAGTCTACCGCGAAGGTAGGCGTGTCGTCCAGGAAATCGTTCTCCCCTTTCATCGACAAGAACCGACAGTTCGCCGGCTCGACCCAGCGCCCGCTCTCCTCGTCGTAGTATTGCAGCGCCATCTCGTGGATACGCTCCTGCAGGATACTTGCATTCACGCCGGATTTTGGGTACTGGATTTGAAGGGTAGCCGGGTCTGACAGCGACACCACCGGCAGGATTTCCAGCGCGTCGGGGAGTATGTCGCGGGGCTCCCCGAGCGGTTCATATGCAACGAGTCGAAATTCCAAGGTTGCTCCTAATTGAAATTAGTGGTATGCGAGGTGGGATCGTACTTCAAGCATAGCGCCCGGCCCGACGTTCTCGCCGAAGGCTGCAAGTTGCACGCCGCCCGCTACCGGGTCCGGTGTCAGTACGAAGGCCGCCCCGCTCCCGGAATTTGATAGAATCTGTGGCCCGGGAACCGCCGCCCCGCTGTCTAGGTCCCAGCTTGGCGAGCTGTGGCGGCGGCCTTCCCACTTGGCGGCGTTCAGCACGACGGTATCGGTGACGCGGCCTTCCAGCCCGATAACCTTGCCCGTGGCGGTATCGAAAACTCGCGGGTTATCGACCGGCCCGGTGATCCGCACGATAACATTTTGCATCGTGGCGGTTGCTTCGGGGAAAATGACTGATTCCCGGTCGAACGGGACGGCGGCGGTGGCCGGGCTCTCCGACCGCCACGACCCCGCCGGGATACTTAGCACGAAAGTCGCCTGAGCGTAGGTGTCAGCTAGCCAAGTGATGGACGGCTCACCGAGCATCTCCACATCAGCGATCCGGGACGGACCGTTAGGATCGCGCCCGTAGTCCAGTCGGTGGCGTAGCTCCATCAGCCGGTGGCGCGTCCCCAGAAGACGGTACAGTCGCTCCAGGCGCTTGACGGTCTGTTCGCGGTCCCGGCCTTGGATTTTCATGGATATAGGCACCGACGCCGCGCCGAACCGGCTCCCCAGCGACGGGGATACGCCGTCCCGGCCGGGATAACCTACGCCGTTGTCGGCGCGGCCTGCCATCACGCCAGGGAGCGTCCCGGTGATCATGCCCCAGCCGTTTCGCGGGTCGTACAGCGGGAAGCCGTCAAGAACGTACATGCTCACAGTGTTGCTCCTAGTCCTAGATGCTTGGACACCCGCTCAGTGGTCTTACTGGTCGGTTCCTCAATAGGGTTATTGATTGTCAGGTTGATGGCGCTTGCAGGCGTGTCGGTGTCGGTGGCCGCCCGGCCCCGCGCCGTGTTCGCCCGCTCCGTTGCGTTACTGAAAGCATACTCCCCCTCGACTCCAATTTCGGGGTCAATGCCGTTCTCAATCATCCAGGTAACGTCGTCCAGTGTTCGCTTCAGGCTACCCATCTCGTCTTCCAGACCGCCCTGGAGCCCCTGCATGATAGCGTTCCCCGCCGGGGTGAGCAAGCGGCGGTCGTAGCTGATTGGACCCTTATTGTTCCGGATCCAGTCTGCGATGCCGCCGACGAAGTTCTTCACCCGGCCCCAAGCGTTTCGCAGGCCGTTGAGGAACCCGTCCATAATCGACCGGCCCGCGCCGAGGAGCAAGCCGCCGAGGTTGCCAAGCGCGTTCAGGATACGGCCTGGAACCCCGCGAACCCAATTGACCAAGTCCATAAAGCGGTTCACGGCGGCGGTGCGGACGTTGCTTATCCAGTTACCCATCGTGCTCGCTAGATTGCCTATAGCACGGAGCCCGGCCATGAACCGGCCCGGGATACCCTTGATAAAGTTGACTATCGCGTTCCAGATGTTCGTGGCAACGTTGCGGACCGCCGTGAAGCCGCTCCGCACGAAGTTCCGTACGTTGTCCACGCCGGTGGTCACCCAATTGACTATTCCGTCCCAGGCGTCACTGATCCACTGGACAATGCTGTCCCAGATAGCGGCGGTGGTGTCTTTGACACCGGTCCAGCCGTCACTGACGAATTGCTTTACATTTTCAATCGCTTCTGTTACCCACGTGGTGATATTTTCCCACGCTTCAGCAATCCAAGTGGATACGGCGGTCCAGGCTTGAGAAGTCCACTCGACGATTTCATCCCAATAGGCTATAATCAGCGCGACAAGCCCGACCACGCCGGCGATCACCCAACCGACCGGCCCCATCGCCAGGACCCAACCGGCGGCCATACGCGCCCCGTGGAGCAGCGCCTGAGCTCCCATAAGAACCCATGTCCCCACGACGCGGGCTCCCTGCGCTACGGCGACCGCTCCCATGCGAATCCAGTTCGCAACCATCGCGGCGGACTGCGCTGCATACACGACCCCGGTCCGAACCGCCCCGGCGGCCTTGGCAGCCCACGCGGCGACCGTCTTCGCGGCGGACACGGTGGCCTGGACACCGAGCCGGATGAACGTCGGGATAAGGAGTGTTCCAATGATCCCCGCGACAACGCTTATCGGCCCGCTCAGTGACTGGAGTAGCCCGCCGAACCGCTGGAAGGCCGGGAGCACGTTATCGCGGAGCCACCCGACCACTGAGCTCGCTGCAATGGCGATACGCTGCAACATACCTGGGAAGCCGCTCTCGGACACCTGAGCGTCGGTATTGGACCACGCGTCGGTGAACGTGGTCACCCAATTGACTAGGGTTTCCATCGCGTCGGCAAGGCCGCCGAACACCCGCGATGCGAGCGGTTCGAGCCAGACCATAACATTATTCTTGAATAATTGCCAACTGTCGCTGAAAGACCGCGTCTGCTCGGAGGTATCTGCTACGGCCCCGGCGCTGTCGTCCAACGCGGTGGTCAAGCTGTCGAGGTCGATGGTCCCGTTGCGGATGGCGGTGGTCAGTCGCTGAGCGCCCTCCGCGCCGAACGCTTCGGTGGCAATGGAGAGCGCCTTTTGAGCGTCCTCGGTTTCGTATATTTCGGTGACAACCTTGGACAGCTCTTCTTGGGAATTCTTACCTTCGTCGGCCCAGCCACGGAACGCGGAGTTGAGCCCAGGCATGACGCGGGATACCGCGATACCGCCCGCTTCCAGCTCGCCGAACAGCGCGGCGCTCTCCTCCATGGTGAAGCCCGCGTTCTGCAGGACCGGCCCGTAGGTGTTTAGGTGGCCCATCAGGTCACCAAGGCCGACCCCGTAGTCCTGCGTCGCGACGAACAAGGCGTCCATCGCTGCTTCGCTGTCCTCGGCGGGGATTTGCCACTGCGTCAGCGCCTTCCCGAAAGCCTGGGAGTTCGCTACGCCGTCCTCGCCGAGCATACGGCTCGCGTCCAGCACGGCGGCGGACATATCCTCCAGGACCGGGCCGGTGGCTCCTGTGAGCGTGTTCAGGTTCGCTACAGCGTCACCCGCTGCGCCAAACTCCACTGGGACTCGTGTACCGACGTTCGTGGCGGTGTCGACTAGGCCGTCCAGCGCCGCGCCGCTTGTCCCGGAGCTAATTGCGATAGCGTTGGACATGTCGTCGAAGGTGACGCCGACATCCCAAATCCCCTTAGTGATGGCCCCGGCGGACAGGACAGCGCCGATGGCCCCGAGCGCCTTGGACACGCCCGTAGAGAAGATACCGGCCTTCTTTTCGGACTGGTCGAGGGTCGTGTCAAAGTCCGACCCGTCCAGCTCCAAATAACCTACGAGGTTTCCAATGTCTAGCGCCATCGGCCTGTCCTGCCTTCCCGGGGGATCTTATCGTCTGCGTCGATTTTTCCTTGGTTCCGGTGGAGGGTCTATAGCCAAGCCTAGCCGAGTACTGTGGACAACCGCGCCATCAGTTCTGAAGCCCGGCGGCCTGCTCACTAATCCAGCGACCCGCGCCTGGAACCATCTCCAGGACCTGCTATAGCGTACAGTCTCTAAGTCTACTCCGTAGATTTCGTGGAAGTCCGCTTCGAGGAGGTTCCACTTTTCGAGGATTTTCGTCCAGCTGATGCCTTGTTTGCCGTGGCCTTTCGGGTAGTCGTACCATTCCGAGAGGCCGGTTTCCGGGTCGTATTCGCCGCGCCCGTACGGGTCCGGGTCGCCGTTCGGCGCTGGCCCCGATTGGACGCCGGTGCTTTTCCCCCTGACGCCCAGAATTGCTCGGCCACTGTACGGCCCGCGACGGTGTCCATCATGAGGGTCTGTGCCATGAGCGAAGCGACCGGCGTCGGCACTTTGTCGGCGCGGAGCTCGTCGAGGAGCTCACGGCCAAGGCAGCGCTCCATAAAATCGACTTCCTCGTCGTCGTCAAACTGCGCGGCGGCCTGGTCGCTGAGCTGGCCGGAATTCGCCTTGACTCCGATATTGAAAATCGTTTGCAGGTAGAGCCCCGTGTCCAGGTCTGCAGCCGGTACAGTGTACGTCTTGCCCTTGTACGGGAGATGCAGGTCGGGATCGTAAAACTCTGATAAATCTTTGAACGCCATGAGGTTCCCTTTCCGAGGATTTGCTTCCGAGGATGAAATGAGTTAGGGCCGTTGCGGGAGCGCCCTCGGAAATACGCTCCCGCAACGGATTCTGTACTAGCCTTCGACGCCGTCGCCGCCGGTGTCTACAGGGCCTAACGCGCCCCGCCCGGTAAGGGTGAGCTCCGCTGTAGTGATGTCGGTTTTCGGCCCGCCTTGCTCGACGAAGGTGACATCTGCTACTCCGACTTCAGCGCCTTCGGTGGAGCCGCGCTTAGTGAACTTGCACCAGACCATTCCCTCCTCGGCGACGCCGCGCCCGGCTTTCCGGAGGATTTCCTGGCCGGGGTCCGGTGCCAAGCTGGCCCGTGGAACCTTGACGGTGCCTTCCGCAGTCCAGCTGATGCCGGTGGCAACTTCGGAACCCCACGGCGAGCCGTCGAATTCGCCGTCGTCTTCCAGGTTCTTTTCAATCTGCGGCGGGGTGAATTCGGTGAGTCCACGGACCAAGGTAAATTCCGTCGGGGCGTCGCCGCCGTCACCGTACTCAGCGACAGACAGTTGCCAGTCGCCAAGGACACCCGGTGTGATAGCTTGCTGAGTCATGGTATGACCTTTCTGTTAGTCCCGGCGGTGCGGGCTCGTGCGGATCAGTTGCAAATAGTAGTTTACTGTGGATTCTTGGCGGTCGTTACCGTCGTTCGGGAACGGTGTCCCTGACTGACGCCACGACCGGACAATACTGACGCCGCCTAGCTCATAATGGATGGCGTCATGCAGCGCGTCGAACAGCGCGTCGGCGGTCTGCTTCACGTCGCGGCGGTTGCCGCGCCGCCCACGGATCCGGAACTGGACGCCTTGCACGCTGTCAGTGGTGCCGGTATTGTCATCCACGGGATATAGTGCTATAGCGACGCCCCGGTCCGGTTCAGCTGGGAGCCGGTCGATATAGATTCCCGTGCCGCCCGGCTGCAAGTTGCCCACGGGATACGAACCGACCCCGTGCTCGGCAAGGTACTGACCAAGGCCGTCAAGCAAATTCTCCTGAAACGACACTATAAATATCCTTTGATAGAATCTGCTATAATTTCGCCGACGGTATCTCCTTCGCTGTTCAGCGGGTCTTCCAGGTACTTGGCTTTCCCGCCGCCGGGGTGACTAAGCGTCAGGTCTTCATGCTGGACGACGGCGTACGGCGTATCGTACGATACGGCGGCCTTCATGGCGTCGCGGTCCACGCTTGCAGTACCGGACCGCTCCAAGGTGCCTTCGTCCACGGGAACTTCGGTGCGCGACACCTGGAGCACGTGCTCCGCCCCCAAGGCCAAGCCCCGGCCCGCGCCTTTCTTGGCGAGGGTCTTCGGTTTATCGAAGTTGAAGTTTCCTCTGAATCGCATAGCCGACCTCCTACGTCAGTGAGACTTCGACGTGAGCGGGTAAGTCCAGAATCCCGGGCCGGGCGACGCCTACAGCGATCACAGTCGCTGTGCGAGTCGGTAGCTTGACTTGACTCCCCGGCGTATACAGATCGGCGGTGTCTACCGGCCCGGTAAGCGTAGTCATGGAGACCACTTCTTGCCCGTTCTGGTCCAGTACAATATTCCGCGACTCATCCAGGAAACACGGGACGCCGCTCGTGTGCGTATATTCGTCACCCCACGACCCGCTGGATTCCAGTGTCAGCACGGTGACTTCCTGGTCGTAAAAATCTTCCAGTTCATCGGCGGCGGTCATAGGGCCACCACCTCCGTCACTAGGCCGTGTTCTGCCAGGATGTCCCAGGCCGCCGGACATAGCTCAGACAGCGCGGCGGCGCGGGCCGCCTTGGCAGCGGCGGCGTCCCCGGCGTCATATGACACGCTTGCACCTTTGATCGTTTTCGTGGTGGCGACTTTCCCGGTCTGCTCGCTGAGCGCCCCGGCCACGGGGTCCAGGTCGTTAGCGTCCCAGAACGCCGCTTGAGCGGTCGTTGCGTCGCGGAACGCTTGGCGCTCCTGCGGATGCACCGGGACTCCGTCGGTATCTGTGTAGTAGATGGACAGCTGAGTGGCGCGGGTCACTAAGCGTGACGCCGCCCGTAAGAGCCCCGCCGCATTCGCTGGGAGCTCTTTACCGGTCCACTCCATGAGGTCCTGCTCTGTAGCATATATTCGCACGGCGGGGCTCCTATGTTACTCGGTCGGTTCTTCGAGGGCGGATTCTAATGCCGCGATGCGGGCTTCCAGAGCGGAGAACTCCGACCGGGTTATTTCTGGTTCGGCGTTCTCCAAAGCCGTAACTCGCCCGGCCACTGCATCGACCGTGTCGGTCGTTGCGTAGTTGCCGGAGGGTTGCTTCCCGTCGAGAGCAGCTTGTAGGCCGGTAACATCTTCCACGGTGTGGCTGTGCCCCGCTGGAGGAAACGACTCCGGTTTCCCGGTAACATCTCCCCACGAAGGGTTCGCCCCGCTAATCAAAGCGAGCCGCTCTGGAAGAGTCTGACGGCCGTCTTCGGTGTCGAAGTAAACGACCTCTGCGTGGAGCCCGTATCTGCCTTCTCCTGCCATTATGCACCCCCGTCTTCTGGGTCCGGTTCTGGGTCCGGTTCTGGGTCCGGTTCTGGGTCCGGTTCTGGGCCACCGGCGGCAGCGTCCTCGAAAACGTGCTCAGTTAGGTGAGCGGTTTCCTGGGCGGACTGCGTCGCCGGGTCGCTTGATACCGGGCCGGGCCGTACCGGGCGAAGGTTTTCGCTGGCGTGGATTCCCGGGTTCACAACGTGCGGCCCGTGCGGGTTCCCCAGCTCGCCTTCGGCACCGGCGTTCGTAGGTCCGAGGAAATCGGGGTCTTGCGGGTCGACCGCGCCGTCACGGAGCGGTGTGCCGTCAAATACTTCGCCGTCATAACGTGGATCAGCCATCGTTTTCACCCTTTTCAATGTTCTCAATTGCCTTGCGGATTTCGGCGCGGTTCATGTCCGCTACGGTGTCGTCGTCCAGGCCGATGGCTACCGCGTAGGCCCGCCACTCTTTGGCCGAAGCGTTCGCGGCGGGCTGTTCCGGCCCGGTGCCGATAAGGTCCTCCGATTCGGAGCCAGAATCGTCCTCTGGATCGTTTGCAGGGCCGGGGTCGGTATTTGTGCCGGACTGCTCCCCGCCCTCCGTGACGGAGTACCCTGCTCGCTGCAAGTACAGCCGGAGCCCCGCGTTCAGCGGTTCTTTAGTGATGGCTTCGCCGTCGGAGAACTGCAAGGTGACGCCGCCGAATACGCTGGAGCCGGTATATCCTTCGACAGGAGACTTGATAGTCGTTGCCACTGGAAAATCCTTTCGTATAGAAACGGGGGATAGCCTATGCAGCTATCCCCCGTCTGCTAGTGGAGTTGCTTAGACGAGAACGTTACGCGCTACGGCGGCGGCCTTAGTCGCCTTCAGGACAACCGAAACCGGCCCCATTTCAACTTCACCGGTCTTGACAGCACCGGCGCGGGAGAAGTCTGGCAGCCAGGTCTGAACAAGCTGGCCACCGGCGGTCGATACGCCGTGGAAGCCGTCCAGCCCGATGCGGACAGCATACAGGTCGGAAGCACCATCGACGACGGGGATAATGTCCTCGTTGGTCCCGGCCTTCTTACCGGCGTCGTAGAGCAAGGTGTTCCCGTAACGCTCCAGCGAGCTGCGACCGGGGCCGGGCTCACGAACGTACATGGACGACCGGCGGGCCGCTGCGCGGATCTTCGCCAGAACTTTAGCGTTGGAGATGAGCAGCGTTGGCTCGCCGTCCATCAGGGCCAGGAGTTCGTCCAGGTCATCCAGGACTTGGAAGCTCTTGGATTCGTCCATAGTGGTGGACCAGTCGATACCGTCGGTCACTTCAGTGTCCGTACCGGCCAGAGCCTTGGACAAGCCGTCGAAGCTGTCTTCGTCAGCGGCGGTGTCGCCGTTGATTACGGCGTCGGAGAAAGTGGCCTGAGCGGCGCGGATTTTCTGCGACATCTGCAGGTTGACTTCGCCGGTGGCAGCCGCACCAACGCGGGCCAGTACGCGGTCAATCTGGAACGAACCGCCCAGGATTTTCAGGTCGGAAGTGTGGCGAGTCGTGGTGACTTCCTGCGGTTTGTACTCGGTGTTCACCGCGCGGAACCCGGCGGTGCCAAGTGTGGCTAGTCGACGGTAAGAGTACGACAAGGTCGCCCCGCCGCCCGCTGGATTGACTACGTCATCAAAGACGAGCTGGTTCATCAGCGTGGAAGTTCGGAATTCGTCGATAACGGATACATCGACATCGGAGGTGGCGTTCTGAGCCGCCTGCTCGAGTGTAACGGCCATTGTTACATCCCTTTCAGTTAGTTGCTCTGGTAATGATTTTGCAGGGCTTCAGAGAGCGATCCTGCCTTCTTGCGTCCTTCGCCGGACCCGCCGCCGAATTCTGCTCCGCCCTTCCCGGCCACCTGGTGGGATTTGAGCTTCGGATTATCTGCGACCGCCGCCTTGATGGCGTCGGAAACTTTATCCGTGTCAGTAGGGTCTATGCCCTCTAGTGTAGCAAGAAACGAGCGGGAATCCAATAGTGCATTGGCGTCCGCGTTATGTTGCCCGGCGGCGCGGAATACTGCGAGCTCGATTTTCGCTTGATTAGCTTCGGCGCGCTCGGCCTTCACTTGCTCGGTGAGCGCATTGACGTCAGGAGCTTTATCGGTGTCATCCTCGACGAGCCCTAGGGTCTTCCCTAGGTCCTGAACAAGTTGTTCCCGGGCTTCTTTGGCAGCCTGTTCGCGGGCGTTTTCGCGGGCCTTGCCGTTCGCGCTGGCAGCGTCGCGGCGTAAGCGCTCAATTTCCGCTTTCGCTTTGGCGGGGTCGTCCCAGATTTCGCCGCCCGGCTTGTCCTGGTCGGTGCCTTCGTTGTCGGAGCCCTGGTCGTCGCCCTGGTCGCCGGCGTCAGCGGGGTCGGTGCCTTGGTCGGTGCCTTGGTCGCCGCTCCCGGCGGTGTCGGTGCCCGCGTCGCCGCTGTCGGCCATCATCTTTGCGGAGCCGAATTGGCAGCGGTGGAACTCCAATAGCTCCTGGACGCCGCCCGGTGCCATCAGGTCGATTCCGTGGATAGTGTACTTGCTCATTTCCGTTACCTCCGAGGGTTATCGTGAATGGATATTGGTTCGATTTGTTTTCGCCGTGCGATTGTGCTTATCACGGAACGCTTTGAACTCGCTTTGCTTTTCACGGAGTTTTCTGTTAGCGGCCCGCGCTTCGTCCTCGCCGAATTGCTCAGCGATAGCCTTTTCCCGCTTGATCTCCCGGATGCGCCGTTCGTAGCTTCGTTGCCGTTGTCGCAACTGGTCTCCTTCGGGATCAGCGGTGTCCTTCTTTGGCCCCCTAGTATAGCCCGGAAGATATATGCTATGGCTATGCCTGCAATTCGGGTGGAATAGCCCTTGGCCCCGCGCTTCGTCTAAGGTGCCCATAACGTACGTCCCGTCAGACAACCGGCCCGTCGTACTGCCTGACAGTGACAGGACTTGTCCTTCCCACGGCCTGCAGAGCTCGCACTCCTCCGCCGCGTCCGATATAATGACGGTATCAATGTCCAATTCCTGCAGCCGCTGGGCCTGAGCTTCCAGCTGCGCTTGAGCCACGGTTGTCCGGCCGACCATTTCGGCGTAGGATCCCATTTCCCAGTTCCGGCCGCTTCTGTCTTTGAAGCCGGTTATCCCTTGGCGGGCGAGCCGGGTGAGCATACGGCGTGAAGCATCGCGGCGGGTGACCGCGCCCGACGCTATATCACCGGCGGCGCTGAGCCCGGCCTGAGCGAAAGTATCGTTGGTCCAGCGGCGGATTTGCATCCGCATCCCTTTCATGTTATTCGTGGCGGCCCGCGCTAACTGGACGTTCGTCCCGGTGTCAGCTATTTCACCGCCGATGGCACCTTCAATCCCGGCTTCCGCCGCCGCGCTGGACGCCACACTGAGCCCCCGGTTATGTGCCAAGTCTACGAGGTCCTGTACGGCTCTAGGCAGATCGCTATCCAGCTTGTCGAGAATACCATCGACGGCGTTCATCATACGTCGCTGAGTCTCGAGCCTAGTCGTCATTTGGTCGATAGCTGATGCACTCCGCTCCACGGCCCGCGCTAACTCGACCAGGATGGTCTCTTCCGCGTCGGCGTAGAATTGCCGTAAAGCGCGGGCCAAGTGCTCGGCGTCTGCAGGTTGCACGGGTCAGTCCTCCCAGCTGGAGTACCCGAAGAAGCCCGCTATAACATTCCCGGCTTCTTCTGGCAAATCGTCGATAGCTTTCACTATTGGGATTTCTGTGGTATCAATGTCGATCCCGCGTTCCCGGCGAAACCGGTCGCCCTCCCCGGCGGGGTGAGCGGCCCGAGCGCGGTCTTGTCGGTAGTTCGGCCCCGGCTTCTGGAAGCTCACGGCGAGCGGGATACGGATCGGCCCTAGGTCGACGGTCTGGTCGGTGCCGTCCACTGCAAGGAGCAACCGGCCTTTCAGTTCGTAGCGGTTATTCTGCGGCATCTTCGTCCTCGGGGTCAGTTTCGCTGGAGTCTACTTGGTCGTCTTCTTCATTTGTAGCAGATTCAAAGATATTCGGCAAATTGAATCCACCACGACCAGTTTGCTCTGGCTCTTCTAAGGATATATTATTCTCTTCTTTGATACGCTCGACTTCGCGGTCAACTTCCTCGTTGCTCCAGTCTGGATGCACTAGGCGGACGCGGGTCTCAATACTTGCAGCCAAGGCAGCGGACAGCATCTGCGCTGTATTGGCGAGCGTCTGCATGTCTTCCTTGACGCCGTCCTGCAGCGACACGGTGAGCGGGACGGTAGTGTCCACCCCGCTATTGAAAATCACGGCGTCCATGTCCAGGAGTTTCCGGACAACTTGCTCTAGGACCGGAAGTACGGTACGGGCTTTCCGGGATTGAGTCAAGCCGGAGCGGCGTTCCCTTGCAGCGACTTCCGTAGCGGTCTGAGCGCCGCCGGTGTTCCCGTCAGCATCGCCGAAGGTCTGAGCGCTGTACCCTGCCGACCGGATGATCGCTTGCCAGAGCGCGGCGATGGTCTGCTCGTGCTCCTCGATACGGATAGAGAACTGCACTTGCTCAACGTTCATCCGGTTGTCTGCTACTGTCCCGGGAGCCACGTTGACCGGGCTGTAGATTTCACTGTGGTCGAAGGTTGCACCCCGGCCCGGCGCGTTATTGGTCAGCATGGATTCCGGTACAACGAGCATCGCCTTGCCAAGACGGACATCCCGCATGAGCGAAGTATAGGCTTCGTCCAGGGCGTCCAGTAGCGGCTCCAGGCCGTCCAGGTCACTGCGGCCTAAGTTGCGGCCTAGGTGGTGCGACCGCCAAGTCCGCTGCGGAGTCAGGTTCTCCCAGTGAAAGACATCTAAGCCTTCCGACCTGGTGGATATGGCACTATTCTCGTCCACGAGGTCGGCGAGCTCGGCGGTTTCGTCCGCTTCGGTGAGTGGCACCGCGTGACCAAGGTTCCATTCGGTGCCTTGGAAAAGGCCGTGCTCGATAATACCGATTCCCTGGTCGTCGGTGGTGTGGCGCTCCAGGTGTCGCCAGTATTGCTGACCTTCCACTCGGACCACTTGCCAGAACGTGACAGCTGTCAAACGGCCCCAACGGAACTCAGGAACGGCGTTGTCGTAGTCCACTACAGTGAGGAAAGGCCGGTCCAGGATTTCGCTGTCCCAGGTGACTCGCAAATAACATCCGCCGAGGGCTGCTGCAACTTCCGCTCCTTGAGCGAGCGCCTTGTGGAAGTCTGGCCCGGTGATCTCAGCTAAGCGATCCGAGGTGGTCTGTAATGTCTCCTTCTGCTCGTCCTCCACGTCTAAGGAGACTTCCGGTGGCTCGGAGAATAGTAGATCGCTGGAGGCCTGACACAGATCCGCCGCGACTGGGACGTGTAATTTCCGCTCCGGTGGCCGGGTCAAGTCGGTCCGTTTTTCACCCCAGAAGAACCGCCGCGCCGCCTTGGCCGCTGTACGGATAATCCCTTGGTTCGCGGCGGTCGGTGGCGTGGTCCGGTGCTCGCCGGAATACACCTCCGCCAAGCGGTCCAGGTCGTTCGTATACCAGCTGGACCACTCTTCCCACTTGTCCAGCATCGGACGGATTTGCTTTGGCGGCCAAGCTGTGTTATTCTCTGGAATCGGCATCGGTGCTCCTATGCTGCGACGTCAATGAGCTGACGCCATACGGTTTCGGTCGTGGTGAGCGCGTAACGGGCCGCGTCCAAGCTGTGGTCGTTCATCTTCAACGGCTTGTCGTCGCCCTTCTCAGTTGCTTTCGGGTCCCAGCTGTAGCCCGGCGCTTCGTCAATTAGACCCTTGCACCGGCTGGAGATTTTCAGTTTTCTAGCGGCCAAGAGGGACGCCATCGTACGTATACCATACAACACATTGTTATCGCCGTTGATAACGTTTGACACGCCGTCCTGCGATAACTGGACCTTGAACGATGCAGCGGCGGGGTCCACAATGGTCCACTCAGGATACGCTATCTCGCCGTCCGGGTGTTCGGATTCAATCATCCAGGTGCGAAGCCGCTGCGACAGCTCTGCGTCGCTGAGACGGCGCTGCTGGCCGGTTGCTTCATACTTCCATTCGTCGATAAAGTACAGCACATTGTCGGTTCCTAGGCCGAGCAGGACCGCCGCGCTCGCGTTCGTTGTACCATAGTCCATCCCGACTGCCAAATAGCGGGCCATCGGTGGCAAATCGCCCCATCGAATAATATGTTCGTCAGGGTCCCACATATCGAATATCGCGCCTTCTGCAGCGACCCATTCGCCCTCGATAAAGCGGCGATACCAGAGCCCCGTGAACTCGCTTTTGATCGACGCCACATACTCCGGTTCTAGCCCTGGGTTATCGTCAATGGTAAAGCTCCAGCGTTTCCAGTCGTGGATACCCTTGCCGATGCGGTCGAGAAATTTCTTCTTGAGCCAGTGAGCCGGGCTGTCGGGGTTCGTGGTGCCAAAGAGCTGAGCGCCCTTCACCGACATACGGCCAAGCAACTGCGTGAAGAACTGCTCTGGGATAGTCGTTACTTCGTCCACCATAGCGCCGCTCACGGTCATCCCGCGGAGCACCATTTCGGCCTTCACGTCGCTGGCCCCCATAACATGAACCGTCCTGCCAAGGATACGCACCGTGGGAGCGCCATAGTTGCCCACGACTTCCTCCGCCGCCGCGCCAAAGATGTCAGGATCCTGCAGGGGAGCCACCATGTTCCTCCAGGCACTATCCCTCGTCCTCCCGACAATAAGGAGCTCACCTCCTCGTGGAGCGACACGTACGAAGAGAAGCCATCGGACCAGGGTCACAACGGTTTTCCCGCTACGGATAGCGCCTTCCAATATATTGACGCGGGTGTCGCTGTGGAGCAGGAAATCCATTTGCTTCGGGGAAAACTTAGCCAAGTATATCATCCCCTTCAGCTTCCCGCGCTAAGCGGAGCTGCGCTGCCAGGCCGTCAATCAGTGACACGCCTTCGGACTCCTCTTTGGCTTCGTCCATTTGCTCGATTTTTATCACGCGGTCAATGGCGATACCTGCGGCCGACATAATGTGTTTCTTGTCGGCAAATAACGGCTCGTTGATATCGGCTTCCGCGAATGTGTTATCCTTCCCGCCAAAGTTCACCACCGTGGTCGGTTCCCAGAGCTGCATCCGTAGCCTATGAGCGTCCTCCAATAACTGCTCAGCTAAATCCATTCTCCTCTGTTTCAGCTGTCTTGAACGGGCTTCAACTGCCGCGCTCGTTGAAGAATTCGTAACTGTCGACACTCCTCGAGCCTTCGCCCAGCGCGATATCGTCGGCGCGGGGATTCCTAATTTCGCTGCGGCTCGAGACGGGCCGAGTTCTTGATACAGGTCAACGGCCTTATCCTTTTCCGCCTTAGAATAGCGGCGTCCTCCATTACTTGCCATCTCTACCTCCTGCGATCAGTATATAGCACGAAAGAGGGCCGGGGCATAATCCCCGACCCTCAATGCGCTCGACAGCTTAGCGGTTATCGCCGTTCCCCTGCAGGACGCCCCGCTCGGCGCGGGATTTGAGCTTGTCAATGTTCATCTGTAGTACCTTACCGAACGGCATATTGCAAATCGGCTGCGAAACGTCTTCCAGCATCCGCCAGATCGTTTGCGCGGCGGCCTTCAGTGATATACGGGTGTTCGGCTCGTCTTCCCGGCCCGCCACGACCGCCGCCGTGTATTCGCTGGATAAGACGTCCCCCACATGGCCGAGCGCGTGCATCGCTTCGAGCTGAGTCCGTGGCGCGTGGTCTTTAGGCCAGGAGGAGACGTTGTCCTGACCTAACGTATGCAGGAGCACCGCCGTCATCCAGGCGACGGCCCCCAGCTCCTTAGCGAGGACGGTATCCAGGTCGGTAGCGTAGTTGGGGCCGTGCCAATACGCCTTCGCCACGTGGCCGCGTAATTCACCGATTTCACCGGCGATGCC
>Ga0079226_10001418_pt1 | contig 18379 bp, 22 predicted proteins | sample Poulit2014_FD_76345 | JGI IMG/M metagenome (GOLD analysis project Ga0079226, IMG submission 76345) | Agricultural soil microbial communities from Georgia to study Nitrogen management - Poultry litter 2014 | ecosystem: Environmental > Terrestrial > Soil > Agricultural land | place: USA: Georgia...
AAGGAAAGGAAAATGGGTTTTCTGTACGATCTAGTTCCCCCTGAAAAAGTCGAAAAATCAAAGACCAATTCATTAAAAAGAGAGGGAAGCAATCGAATGGCGGCTCTTCCCTCCTTTTTTTCTTTGGGCTAGAAGCGTTGAAAATTGGATTCAATTATGGAGTTTGAAGGAGTGATGGAATCAGGGAGGCATTGTTGCACTAGCAATGGTCTGTTGCATTTTACTTCACCTTTAACCTCGGGGTTTAAAGATCAGGGCGGCTAAAAAGCCAAAGGCGATGGCAGCGGAGATTCCGGAGCTCGTTACTTCAAACATCCCCGTGATGACCCCAACGGGACCGTGTTTTTCGGCTTCTGCCATCGCCCCGTGAACGAGGGAGTTGCCGAAACTGGTAATCGGGACGGTGGCCCCTGCTCCAGCAAAATCAATGAGGGGCTCATACAGCCCGAATCCATCCAAAATGGCCCCAACCACCACCAGAGAACTGGTCACATGGGCCGGGGTCAATTTTAACCCGTCTAAAAGCAGCTGCCCGATCACACAGATCAGTCCCCCCACAATAAATGCCCAGACATAGATCATTGTTTTTCCCCCTTTGACTCAATCGCCACGGCATGGGCTATGCAAGGGATACTCTCCTGCTGTTGAGTACTCAATGGAGATAAAAGGGCACCGGTCGCGACGATCAGCACCTTGCGGAGTTCCCCTCGCCGCATTCGATTAAACACGTGTCCATAGGTGACACAGGCCGAGCAGGCACATCCGCTGGCCCCGGCCTGTACCGGCTGGTCATCCCGATAAATCATCATCCCAGCATCATGGAACCGATCCTCGGGAATTTCCTGGCCGTGTTTCCTCAATAGATCAGCGGTGGTCCGGTGCCCAATCTTCCCCAGATCCCCGGTTAGGATCCAATCATACTCCGAGGGGGAAATACGAAGGTCACGAAAATGGGCCTCAAGGGTATCCACAGCGGCTGGAGCCATGGCTGCCCCCATATTAAAGGGGTCTTGAATTCCCATATCCACCACCCGACCCATGGTAGCCGACGTGATGCGGAGTCCGTTCTTCCTGGATGTAATGACGGCGGCCCCGGCCCCTGTGACCGTCCATTGGGCTGTAGGTGGTTTCTGGGAGCCATACTCCGTCGGATAGCGGTACTGTTTTTCCGCTGCCGCGTTGTGGCTGGCTGTCCCGGCTAGAACCCGATTGGCATACCCACCGTCTACCAACAGGGCGCCCAAGGCCAGCCCTTCCATGGAAGTGGAACAGGCACCAAACAACCCCAGGTAGGGAACCGCTAGGGTCCGGGCGGTAAAACTGCTGGTCACGATTTGGTCCATCAGGTCGCCGGACAGGAAAAATTGAATGTCTTCCTTGTTCATACCAGCCTTCTGGATGGCGTTTTCGGTCGCCTGTTCCAACAGCTTTTTCTCTGCTTTTTCATAACTATCCTGGCCCAACCACAAATCTTCGTGCAGGATGTCAAAATCGTCTGCCAGAGGTCCTTTTGCTTCAAAGGGCCCTCCTACCGCCGATGAAGCTGCAATCGAAGGGGTATTTTTAAAAACCCACGTTCGCCCTTGTATCATGATCCCATCCCCAGAATGATTACTTTGATCGTCGCAATCACCAGGGCCGCAAACACCCCAAACACGATTACCGATCCGGCTAGTTTGAACATATTGCCACCCACACCAAGAACAAATCCCTCTGACCGGTGCTCAATTGCCGCAGAAGCCATCGCGTTAGCAAACCCGGTTACCGGGATGATTGTCCCCGCTCCGGCCCATTGAGCGATGTGATCGTATACACCGAGTCCGGTCAGTAAGATAGAAAGGATGACCAACGTGGCAACGGTGGGATCCCCGGCGGTTTTTTCAGTGAAATCAAAGAACCGCATATAAAATGTGGACAAGAATTGTCCGATCAAACAAATCGTTCCCCCCACCAAGAAGGCCCGAATACAGTTTTTAAAGATCGGACGATCCGGTTCCCGTTTTTTCACAAAATCCTGGTATTCTTGCTGCACAGGGGTTAGATTTTTCTTTTTTTCATCTGACACAAAAAACCCTCCATTCTTCCATCTAAGTAGAATCCTTTTAGAATTATTGAAGTCGTGGCTTCACTTTCTCGATGATTTGTTCCAATTCCCTTTGACAGTTTTGATAGATCTTTTTTGCCTGTGGGTTGTCTGTATCCAGCGCATATCCGGTGATATCCGCCAGGGCTTTTTCCAACGTAGCAAGTAACAATTGGCGCGTCTTCGGTTGTGGAATCTGGATGGCGTCGTCGAATAAGTCTAGGTATAGCTCCCCCATATCATCCACCTGTCCAAGGAAAACATTTTCAACGGCGACTCCCGCTTTCTCCAGCTCCGTGTGAAGCCACCTACGGTTGAGCCCCATATTGTGTAACGTGTGATCCAAGATCTTTCCGTCCATAATGACAGTTTGTGGTACCGTTTCACGAGTGACAGTAATCCCGAGATCCTTTGGCGTTATCGGTTGATTTTCTTTTGTGGGGAATACATTTACCTCGCCGTTGGGTTCCATAATGGCAAATTCCACATCGGCAACCCTAAATATGTTGTTATGGCGTAACTCGGTTAACAGATCGTCACTGGTCAACCGCATTTTCTTTAGATTATCCTCCAGGATTTTTCCGTTTTGAATGAGAACGGTCCCACGATGATCGATAAAATTCCTGGCTTTTTTGCTTTTTAGTTGGAGAAACTCGGTCCCGATTGACACTCCAGCCCAGGTAACAACAGATATGACCCCCAAATACCATGGCGTATTTGTTTCCAAGCAAATATAAGCCACGATGCTACCCAGGGTGATGCCTGTTATATATTCAAATAAGGTAAGCTCGGAAATCTGCCGTTTTCCCATGAGTTTGGTTACCCCGAATAGCACCACAATAGCGAGTAGCGTACGTAAAAAAACATTGATCCAATCCGGCACGTCTCCGTCCCCCTTTTTTTCGCCTCAGTGAAGTTGTTAAAATCCCTTGTACTGTGGCTCTTCAAATTCCAGCCGTTTGACTCGTTCTTCAAGCTGATGGATCACGTAGTCCATCTGTTCTGTGACTTCATGAAAAGTTTGTTTATCCTTTTCTTGCTCCATGATTTGGGCATACATCGCTAGCGTTGCATGTGCTCCTTTTAGACTGGCAACGGTTTGTTTGACCTTTGAGCCGACCGTCACAACCTCATCTCCTTTACCATCAATGACAATTTCACATGGCATCCCTTTTTAATTTTGATACATAAAAACTGTTTTTATACAGACAATGAAAGGTACCTCTCACTTCCACGAAAAAGGAGGATATATATGAAGCGATGCATGGTTGTGGGGTGTCTATTCATCCTTCTGGTGGGTTGTTCGCCTCAGGCAAAAGAAAAATCCCAATCCGCTGAGCCCCAACCGACGGTGCAAACACAACAGCCAAAGGTGGATACCGCAAAAGCTGAACAAGCCAAGAAACTAGCGGCTCAGGATCCCCGTGTAGCCGAGGCAGTCGCTGTGGCAGTGGATCAAAAGATCTTTGTCGGATTGAAGGTGGAAAACTTTAACCGCCTTCGGCTTGAATCTATTCGAAAAGACAACTTCGACAAGCTAAAAACGAGGTTCCCCAATCATGAAATTCATGTCAGTACCGACACCAAGATATTTAACCAGCTACAGAAACAAGCAAAAGCCCTCCCGGGTAAGATCCAACCTCAACAGGTTAAAAAACAGCTGGACAAGATCCATGAGGATATGAAGGGATAAAAATGGGCGATCTTAAAGGAGAGTTGTTTATACAATTGTATTAACGGAGTTTTTAGGGTAAAAAACGATATATCCGAACTCAACACCCAAGTTTGGCATAAAACCTTGGGTTTTAGACTGATTCTTACCGGTAATCAAAAATGTAAGGAAGGGGATTATAATGCATTTTAATTTGGATGAAAATACCCACAAGATCGAGGCACTTAAAAAGGAGTATCAAATAGCGGTTCAACGGCATGAATTTTTAGCCCAACAGGAACTCATACAGGATTTACAGCAATTACAACGCTTTAGATGCAAAATGAGGAAATAGGGGCAGGGGGATCCAACGGATGGGGAAAACAGGCTTTTTGCAATGGTTACCCCGTGGAGAGATGGGCGTACAATACCACCTTATATTAAATAAACAGAACAATTGGGAAACATAATCTAGTTCGTACGGAACCGTTGATGGAAGCATGGGCTCCAGGACAACTAGGGGTCCCGCCGTCAAAACGCGGATTTTCCCCGCTAAGGATGAAAATCACAAAAAAGACTAACTTTCAATACCTCTAAGGAGATAAGTTAGTCTTTTTTTGTGGACTTAATTAATATTTAGCGAACGAAGAGAATCTAACGAAGTTGGTTTGCTAGTGAATGAATATTCCCCCAGAAAGTTTATGTGTTCCCAATTAAGAGGAGAAACATGATTCAGTAGCTCTCTATCTAGGAGCCCTTGGTTCTCTAAATACTTGGCAGCTTCGTCAAGGTATATGGTATTCCATACACTAATTGCATTGATGATGATATTAAGCGCACTGGCTCTTTGGAGCTGGGCAACTAAGGATCGTTCTCTTAACTCTCCACGTTTTCCAAAGAAAACAGCTCGTGCTAAAGCGTTCATTGCCTCTCCTTTGTTTAAGCCTCTCTGAATCCGCCGTCTCAATGTTTCGTCTGTGACATAGTCAATAATGAATAGGGTCTTTTCAATTTGCCCCATATACCGAATTGTTTTAGAGACGTTATTTTCCCGATTGTATGATCCCCATTTGTTGAGTACCAAAGACGCAGCTACTTTTCCTTTGACGATAGAGTGAGCAACACGAAGAGCATGGTCATAGTTGTCAATAATGACGTCCGTCTTAATTTTCCTGAGTAAGGACTGTATTCTTTTGAATTCTTTGGGCGGATCAATAGAAAATAATTGAGCTTCACCGACATTTCTAATTCGGGGTGCAAATCGATATCCAAAAATATGACTCAAGGCAAAGACTTGATCCGTGTACCCTGCGGTATCCGTGTAATGTTCTTTAATTTGCAGGTCTGTTTCATGGTGAAGGATTTTGTCAATGGTATGGATGGCTTCACGTGCATTGGAAGGAATGACCTCCACTCCATAGGAAGACAGTTGGTCACTGACAAAGCGGTAAAAGGTGGTTCCTTTCCCATGTCCGTAATGAGGATTTGAATCTGCGTACATAGAGGAGACACCTACTTGAACGCGCATTCCATCTGAGGAAGAAGTTGTTCCGTCGCCCCAATAAAACGCTAAGGCTAAGCGATGTTGGAAATTTACGAGTGTAGCTTGAGCACGATTTAAGGCATCATCATACATTCTCCACTGAGAAGCATTAACTAACTGTTTATATGTAAACTCTGGAGTTGCCTCAGCCATTTTAGTTAAGCCAATATTCGTTCCTAATGCCATCAAAGCGGCAAGAAGTGCTTTCTTTTCCTTAGCTGTAGGTTCATGCCCAGTAGACGCATGTGTCATATGACGAGTGAAATGTGTCCAGCTATCGACTTCCAAGAGCAGATCCGTTAATTTTACTCGGGGCAATAAGGAATAGAGTTTTTTGCTGAGCTGTTCGGCTTCCTCAGGGGTCTCTTTTTCTAAACGATCTACATGGATTTTCCCATCTTCCAGACTTACACCTTCAAGAGAGTTGATGTTTTTGGAAAGCCAATATAGACGATCTGCTAATGCTCTTTTCCGATCAGCTATGTATTCCTTAGCTGTTAAAGGAACGTAGAGGCCTGTTGTTCCTTTTTCTTTAGCTTCAACCCATTCCTGTTCGGGCACAAAGTATTCTTCCAAATCTTTGTATTTCCTGCTGTCTGTAACGTGAATGTCTCCTGAACGAATGTAGTCTTTCAGTTTTGTCAGAGCAGCCAACTCATAATAGGTTTTATCAATATTTCCTTTTGAATCAAAGATATGATTTTGAAAACGCTTCGGAACAAAGTCTAACGGTGCATCATCTGGCACTTTTCTCTTGTTTGTTTCATTCATATCCTTAATTACATGTAAGGCTTGAATCAATGATTCATTGGCTTCAGTTGATTTGAACTCCAGCTTCTCTAACAAGATAGGAGTGTATTGTCGCAGATAGCGGAACCGACTTTTTAATAAATCAATATAATCGTAATTGATAGGTCTAGCTAAGTCTTGTGCTTCATCTCTTTCCTGCTTCAACTGATCCCAGGAGATATATGACTGGATCGCATGGTCCAAATCATCGCCTTTTGCCTTTGCCTCAAGCAAAACGGTTGTTAAATCAACGAATCGCAATAACTTCTGGTTTAAAGCCTTTCCGTTTTCCTTCTGCATATTCTCTTGTGCTTTCTTTCCCTTTCGAAAAAAGATATTAATGACTTTATCATTGATTTCAATCGCTTGATCGGTTAAATCTTGAATGAGATTGATTAAGTAAGCAACAAGAATCCCATATCGTTGCTCTTCCTTAAAACGTCGAAAGGATCGTGCTTCATAACGAGCACCTATACGTGCAAGTTGACGTAAACGCCGTGGATGAATCGAAGATACATCCACTTTGAGTTGAAGGTTCCTCAAATACTCCAATCGATCTAATACCCTTTTAAACGAATCGGGCGAAGGTTGTCCTGGATCTTGGCGAAGCCAAGCAAGAGTAGAAATGGTTTTGTCAGTAGCTACTTCTAGCATCTCATCTATTTGTTTCTTCTGTTCATCGGTTAAAGCTTGAGTAAGTATCCGATAAATCCGTCTCTCAGCTATCATTTTTGCGAACCATACCATGCGTTCAATGGTGGTCATTGCGGGCAAAATCACTTTATTCTGCTTTAGATTTGACAGAGTCTCATGAATTAAATACATGGTATCGCTATTTTCTAAAGCACGGTTCATTAAGTATTTGATCCCTTTCCTGTATTCTTTAGGAGAGAAAGAGATATATCCGTACTCTTCTCTGATTTCTCCTAAGTGTTCATAAAGGGTATTTTCTCTTTGGCCGTATTTGGAAAAAACGCTTGAATCCACTTGAAGTTGGCGAGCAACGTACTCAATCACTTTGTCTGGAATTACTTTGATGTTGGGGAGTGACCAACCTAAATGACGGAGGACACAAATTTGAATAGCTGTTCCAAGCCGGTTAACGTCTCTTCTTCTACTCTTAATAAACATTAAATCCTGTGAGGTAAGCGTATAATAAATGCCTAAATCTCTTTCATCAATGTCCATAGGAACCTGCATCAATTCAAGTCTTTGCTCAGGTGTTAGAAGTTCCTTTCCTCTCAATGTTTCCTTCTCTCCTTCTAGGATGGATTAATCCCAACTAATCATTTCCATTGCATCAGCTTTTTCTTCTTCTCCAGGTTTGATATAACGTAAAGTCATATCAATATTAGGCGTACCATCTGCTTTCAAATGACCAGCGATCTCCGCAACGGTTGAAAGAGGGACTCCAGCCTTTACAAGATTGTGTAAACAGGTATGCCGTAATGCATGACAAGTGAGATTTGACATATTGAGTCGTTTGGCGTAATTTTCGACGATATACTGAACCGCCCTAGTGGTCACTTGACCTGACCGTTGTGAATCAAAGAGATATCCACTTTTTAAGCTACCTTCATACTCGTTTAAATATTGTGTCAATAATTTGCGGATGGATTTGTTTAGGTCTACTTTGCGCTGCTTGTTGTCTTTTCCATATAAGTAAACCCAGCCAGATCTCTCATTGATTTGAATGTCGACCAATTTAATATTGCATAATTCTTCTACTCGCGCGCTGGTGAAATACATCAGTGCGATCATGGCATATTCACGAATCACTTTCCGATACTGTTTCGGATTGCCTAGGAGTAACCGTAATTCTGCAAATAATTTGCGCTCCTGTTGTTCTGTGATCCATTTTGTCTTTAATCGATCCTCTGGGATATACTTGATTTCCTGGGCTGGATTATCTGGAACCAGCTTATTTGCTAACATCCATGAGAAGCACTGCTTTAAATGACGAATGGTAAGGTTGATAGTTCCTGCTTTTAATTTCAGATCTTTTCCTGCTGTTTTTTTGAACAGTTGGATATGTTTTTGAAACGCCTTTTGCAAGGCAGTCAGCCCTCCATCTGCCATTTCGTGAGCCTCTTTCTGTTCCAACCAAGCAACGAAACGGTTGATGGATGATCTATAAGTTGCGACAGTCGATTTACTCAATCCTTTCTTCTCCAAATAGGCATAATAATCGGTCAGTGTGATTTGTTTGCTCATTCTACAAGCACCCTCCATCCACTCATGTAGAACATGACGAGATTCAATGCAGTTAAATATCCCAAAAAACAGCGTTGGATATCTTCATCATACCGAAACTCGTCATATTCTGATAGCGAACATGATGAGTATTCTGAGCTATCTAGATCCCTCCTAGAGTTTGGTATAAACCTAAGTGCCTTAGGAAACAATCAAATAATGATTTGACTATGATATTATCATTCGATTACACTATAATCAAATAAATATTTGATTGTTAGAGTGAGGTGTCTATCATTGAGTGAAGAACGCTGTGAAATATATTGTTATGACGAAGAAAAGGTCAAGCGAGTTCAAACTTCCTTAGAAACGGTTGATCCTGTAGATACAGCCCAACTGTTTAAAGCACTCGCAGATCCAACTCGTTTAAAAATTGCATATGCCTTAGTACAAGAGGATGAGCTTTGTGTCTGTGACGTAGCGAATATCATTGATTCCACGTTGGCTACGGCTTCCCATCATTTACGTTTGCTACGAAATATGGGATTGGCAAAGTATCGGAAAGAAGGGAAATTAGTCTTTTATTCCCTTGATGATGATCATGTAAGGCAATTTGTTCAGTTGGCGTTTGAACATCAGAAGGAGATGACTAGCAATGGAGCAAGCACAAGATAAAAAAGTATATCGGGTTCAAGGTTTTACTTGTGCGAACTGTGCAGCGCAGTTTGAGAAAAACGTAAAAGACATACCCGGTGTGACAGATGCAAAGGTCAACTTTGGAGCCTCTAAAATCTCGGTATATGGGGCTGAACCCACGATTGAGCAATTAGAGAAAGCAGGGTCTTTTGAGAATCTGAAAGTCGTTCCTGAGAATCAAGAAATCCAAGTGGAACGTGTTCCTTTCTGGAAAAACCAAGAGAACATCCGACTCCTTTTTTCCCTTGCTTTTCTGTTAGCAGGTTGGGGAGCCAGCGAGTTTTATGGCGAAGAGGGCTTACTTACGATTCTTCTTTATGCTTCCTCGATTCTCATTGGTGGATACCGACTTTTTATCAAAGGAATCCAAAACTTATTCCGTCTCCAGTTTGATATGGGTACGTTGATGACGATTGCCATTATAGGAGCAGCGGCGATTGGTGAATGGGGAGAAGGAGCCACCGTTGTCATCCTGTTTGCCATTAGTGAAGCCTTAGAACGATATTCGATGGACAAAGCCCGTCAATCCATTCGCTCTCTGATGGACATTGCTCCTAAACAAGCTCTGATCCGACGTGGAGACGAAGAATTAACGGTTCCAGTGGACGAGATTCAAATTGGGGATATCATGATCGTCAAGCCTGGGCAGAAGTTAGCTATGGATGGGGTTGTGGTGAAAGGAACCTCTTCCATCAATCAGGCAGCCATTACAGGTGAGTCGATCCCCGTTGCCAAAACAGTTGATGATGAGGTTTTTGCCGGAACGTTGAATGAAGAAGGTCTATTGGAAGTGAAAGTAACGAAGCGGGTTGAGGATACTACGATCGCAAAGATCATTCATTTGGTTGAAGAAGCACAAGCGGAACGGGCTCCTTCTCAAGCGTTTGTGGATCGATTTGCGAAAATCTATACTCCTGCGATCTTAGTGGCTGGTTTGCTACTAGCGGTTGTCCCGCCTCTTCTCTTCAATGCAGATTGGAGTGATTGGATTTATCGTGGGCTAGCTCTGCTAGTGGTTGGATGTCCTTGTGCCTTAGTCATTTCAACACCTGTTTCGATTGTGACAGCGATTGGAAATGCGGCTCGAAATGGAGTTCTCATTAAAGGTGGGATTCATTTAGAAGAGGCAGGAGCACTCTCTGCCATCGCCTTCGATAAGACAGGAACCTTAACGAAAGGTGTCCCTGCGGTAACAGACATCGTGGCATTTGTGAAAGAAAAAGAGGATGAATACTTAGCGATTACAGCTGCCATCGAGAAAAACTCCCAACATCCTCTTGCTTCCGCGATTGTTCGAAAAGCAGAAGAAAAAGGAATGGATATTCAATCATTGGCAGTAGAAGACTTTACCTCCATTACGGGTAAAGGGGTTCAAGCCAAAGTCCAAGGAACCCTTTATTATGTGGGAAGTCCAGCTTTGTTCAATGAGTTATTACCTAACGGGTTGTCTGAGGATCAGTCTGACTTGATTCTTCAACTCCAAACTCAAGGAAAAACGGTCATGGTTTTGGGAACTGAAATGGAGGCTCTTGCTCTGATTGCGGTGGCAGATGAAGTTCGTGAAAGCAGTAAAGACGTGATTCAACAACTTCACCAATTAGGAATTAAGAAAACCGTGATGTTGACGGGTGATAACGAAGCAACTGCAAAGGCGATTGGGGAGCGTTTAGGAGTCGGAGAAATTCAAGCTGATCTTCTTCCGCATCAAAAGTTAGAGTTTATCAAGCAACTTCGCTCAGATGGTTCCAGAGTTGCGATGGTCGGTGACGGAGTCAATGATGCTCCAGCTCTCGCATCATCAACCGTAGGAATTGCCATGGGTGGAGCTGGTACAGACACTGCCTTGGAAACAGCGGATATCGCTCTCATGGCAGATGATCTACGAAAACTACCATTTACCATCAAATTAAGCCGTCAAGCGCTACGCATTATTAAGCAAAACATTACATTCTCTTTAGCGATTAAAGCAGTAGCCCTATTACTCATTGTTCCAGGGTGGCTCACTCTCTGGATGGCGATCTTCGCTGATATGGGAGCGACCTTGATTGTAACCTTAAATGGACTGAGATTGTTAAAGGTGAAGGAGTAAAACTGAAAACAGCCGATTTCCAGAAATAAAAGGCAATCGGCTGTTTTCACCCTCAGATCACTTACTGACAATGGAGTTTTAACAGAAGAGAGATGGAGGATACCACGATGGAGAATCTTACACCGTTGAAAACGGCTATAGATATCTGGAGGATGAAGAGTGGCAAACCAGAAGACATTCTTTCCCGACAACAATCTCGTTTGGCTGACCTCATCCGTTTTGCGAGATTGAACTCCCGATATTATGCAAAAAAATACAGAGAGTTACCAGAAAACATCACCAACTTACAGCAAACCCCTACCGTCACCAAATCAGAACTCATGGCCCATTTTAATGAATGGGTGACGGACCCGGCTGTAACCATAGAAAGTGTAAAAGAATTCGTGTCAGATATGTCGTTAATCGGACAGCTTTATTTAGGACGCTATATGGTTTCGACCACTTCGGGGTCAACTGGAGTGCCTGGGATCTTTATTCAAGATAAAGGTTCAGATACGATTATGAAAATATTGATGGCTATTCGCGGAACAACAAAATTGAAATGGAGTGACTTGTGGAAATAGGGGTTAAAGGCGGACGAAATGCGGCAGTATGTTCGACAGCGGGACATTTCACAGCATACAGCACGGCTGAACGCATGCGCTTAAAACAGCCTTCAAATGAGAAAATCAGAGTTTTTTCGATTCAATCCCCTCTTTCCACACTGGTCAAAGAACTGAATGAATACCAACCGACTGTGATGGGAGGTTATCCAACCGTGATGGATATATTAGCAGAAGAACAAAAAGCAGGTCGGTTGAATATTCATCCCGTGGCGATCCTTTGTGGTGGAGAACAGTTATAGGGATTTTATATTACTTGATCGCTTAGCGGGGAAAATCCGCGTTTTGACGGCGGAACCCCTAATTGCGTGATATAGAAAAGATGGGTTCTGCGCCAGTACAAATGGCGCTTATTTATTTTGATTAACTTTACCGAATATGCATTCTGTAAAGTAAACAGCCCAAAAAGGCTGTTTTTTCTTTACAGAATACGATAAAATCAAGGGAGTTTCAGCTTTACAGAATACGAAGAAGGGTAGATAGCGGCATGAACAGCTGAAACGAAAACCAAAATTTCATTCCAAAATGGGGGAGGGGAGAGGTTCGATGTACATACAACCCTTTCAGACCTGGCTGCAGGAAAAGGGCAGAGGGGCACTCACACAACAGGAATACCTTCGGACCGTGCGAGTACTCGCACGCTGGTGGGAAGCGAGTACCGGGAAACCCTTTGATCCCGACCAAGTGACTGCCCGGGATCTCCACGATTGGATCAGCCAAATGAAAACAGTGGAGCACTTGGCCCCGTCGACAATCAACAAACGGATTGCCGCGATAAAAACCTATTGGAGTTTTCTGACCGAGGCCGGTCACTCCACTCTAAACCCCACCGATCTCGTCCGGATCCGACGGGCTTCTTCCTTGTGGCAGACACCGCGGTGGTTAACGCGGCCACAACAGGCCCGGTTTCTGCACCTGGTAAGAAAAGAAACGAACCCATGGAAGCGAACCCGCAACCTGGCCATGGTTCAGTTGATGCTGCAGGCCGGTCTCCGGATTTCTGAAGTGGTCGACCTGGATGCGGAGGACGTCGATCTGGAACGCGGCACTTTGGTGGTTCGATCGGGGAAAGGCGGAAAGTACCGGGTGGCACTGATGAATCCCGACCTCAAACGGGCAATGGAAGAATGGGGGAAGATGAGAGGGGAGACCGATTCTCCTGCGTGGCTGTTATCTGAGCGGGGGAAGGAGCGGATGACCCGCCAAGGGATGCATTATTTAATTCGCAAGTTTCTTGATCAGCTGGGGTTGGCGGACTATTCAGCGCATTCCCTTCGCCACTCCTTTTGCCGAAACCTGATCGATGCCGGCCAACCCCTGCAAGTGGTGGCGCAATTGGCAGGGCATGAAATCTTGGAGACAACCCGTAGATACATTACCCCAAGTGAGCATGATTTACGAAAAGCAGTGGACAGCATTTCGGAGTCCAAGGAATAAAAAGTAAATCCTTGTTCACACATAACAGCCCTAGAATCTACATTCTAGAGCTCTTGTTGTAGGATAAGGAATGAGAATCTTTTCATGTGAGTGATACCTATGAAAACCATCCTGATTGTTGATGACGAACAAAAGATTCGTGAAGTACTCTCCTCGTACCTTGTCCATGCTGGATATCGTACTCTGGAAGCAGGAACAGGAAAAGAAGCGCTTGATATCCATCGCAAAGAAGCGGTGGATTTCATCATTTTGGACCTGATGCTTCCGGACTATTCTGGAGAAGAGGTTTGCAGAGAAATTCGTCGACAATCCGCTGTACCCATCCTGATGTTGACCGCGAAGGTGGAAGAACGACATCGACTAGAGGGGCTTTCCATCGGAGCAGACGATTACGTCATCAAGCCCTTCAGCCCCCGTGAAATTGTCGCCCGCGTTCAAGCTATCCTGCGCCGTTCCGCCAATGATTTACTTGCCGAGCGAATTTCCTATAACGATGGAGACCTGGTTGTGGATACCCGAACAAAGACCGTCTGTAAGGCAGGTCAACCGGTCCACCTAACCCCTATCGAGTACCGGCTCATTCAGATCCTCGCTCGCAACCCGGGCCGGCCTTTCTCGCGGGGAGAGCTGGTAGAAAAACTGTTTGGATTGGATTATTCCGGGGATGAACGGACAATCGACCAACATATAAAAAACTTGCGGAACAAAGTGGAAACCGACCCTAAAAAACCGACGTATCTCCAAACCGTGTTTGGTGTTGGATACCGGTTCGAGGGGGGGAGATCATGAACCGCAAACTTCAGTTCCGGCTGACGGCGGCATTCATTGGGGTAGCGACCGGTGTCGTCCTGGTGGCTACCATCATCTTCATTTTGGAAACCCACTACCACTTTTCCATGTATCAGCATCAATTCCCAGACTCGGGTTCGGTGCGGGGACTCAATTATCATTTTGAGCAAGCGCTGATCCAGTCTACATTGTGGACCGCATTGGGAGCGGTGGTGTTAGCGATCGTCCTCAGTTGGTTGGTGGCACGTCGAATCACCTCTCCCCTGGTCATCATGAGGAAGAGCGCCGAGGCAATCACCGAAGGGAATCTTCAAACCCGAGTGCCCGTACATGGACAGGACGAGTTGGCTGAATTAGGACAAGCCATGAATCACCTGACCGAGCAATTGGAACGCCAGGAACACCTTCGCCGGCAAATGACCTCCGATGTGGCTCATGAACTAAGGACGCCCCTGGCTACACTGAAAAGCCACATGGAGGCCTTCGAAGACGGAATCTGGCAACCCACACCCGAGCGCCTCCGTGCAGTCACTGATGAGATCGACCGTCTAATTGGACTAGTGGGGGACATGCAGCAGTTGACCTTGCTCGAATCACCGGAGTTCGTACTGGAACAAAGGGAGGAAGACCTCTCTGACATCGTGGAACAGACGCTTGTCAATATGCGCACTTCCTTTGATCGAAAAGGCGTTACGTTGAAATCGGAGAACGCCGGTCCGGTTCATGCATTCGTGGATCGCCGGCGGATGGCCCAAGTGCTGGTTAACCTACTCTCTAATGCCCTTAAATTCACTCCACAAGGTGGGGTGGTTACGGTGCGAACCAAGCGGCAGGGGCCAGAGGCGATCCTGACCGTCCAAGATACCGGGAAAGGGATCCCCCGGGAAGAACTCCAACGGGTTTTTGAGCGATTTTATCGGGAGGACCATTCGCGTAACCGGCAATCCGGTGGAAGCGGGATCGGCCTTACCATTGCAAAAAAGCTGGTGGAATCCCACGGAGGGACTATCCGGATTGAAAGCGAACCCGGAACAGGGACCACTATCCATGTCCGCGTTCCAAGTGAACACAGTAATTTGCGGCCACCCAAAAATTCTTCATCATTTTCTCATAAGTGACGGATACCATAGTCCTATCACGGATAGGAGAGAGGTATTTGTCATGAGAAAGCAAACTCACATAGCCATAGGTACGATGCTAATCCTCACCTTGATATTTACCGGGTGTTCCATGGCCGGAAACAACGGGAACATGGACCACGGAGATATGAATCACGGGGACATGAAAAAAGAAGGATCCTCAAATATGGGTGGCATGTCCATGATGAATCAGAAAGTAAACAAAGCCGGCGATCAAAACCGCCTAAACATGGACACTAAGAACGTCACCCGTATAGATCAGGACGATCCCGTTAAGGTTGCCGTGGAAACGTCCCAAATGATTTGGCCCGCATCCCATGAAGGCAACCGACCGGGTACTGTACTGCTCGGGGTAAAGGATGACTGGAAAACGAATCTCCCCGCAGTCACCCTGGTTCACCATCCCAACAACGGGCCATTGCTCTATGCAAGTAAGAATAGTATCCCCAAGGAAACCATGGATGAGTTAAAACGACTCAACCCTAAAGGAAGTGAGAAGAACCACGGGATCCAAGTCATATTGGTCGGCGATTTTTCTGACAGTGTCCGTAAACAGTTGGAGGATCAGGGGATGAAGGTGGATACTGTGCGAGGGGTAAACCCTGCAGACACTGCTGCCAAGTTGGATGCTTATTATGCCAAGACGAGCGGTGACCTTCCGCAGAGCGTGATCGTCGGCTCCATGGACGTACCGGAGTACACCCTGCCCGCGACCAACTGGATCGCCCATATGCCGGAACCACTGCTGTTTGTCGGCAAAGACAACGTCCCCAAAGAAACGATCGATGCGTTAAAAAAACGGAAAAACAAGGCTAATATCTACATCCTCGGCCCAAAATCCGTTGTCTCCGCTTCTGTGGAAAAAGAGCTAGATCAATACGGTAAGGTAAAACGCATCAGTGGCAAAACCCCGGAAGAGAACGCCATTGCATTTGCCAAATATAAGGACAAATCAACGAAATTCGGCTGGGGGATCACCGAACCCGGTCACGGCCTAACCTTTAACCGCACGGACAACGTGGAATCGGCGATTGCGAGCGCACCCTTCTCCCACATGGGAAAACACGCCCCGATTCTTCTGTTGGACAAGGGAACGCTGTCTGAACCTATGCACAAGTATCTGATGAGCTTGCAGCCCACATTCAAGGACGACCCCACCGTCGGACCATACAACCATGCGTTCGTCATCGGTTCTGAAAAAACGATCTCCTTTACCACGCAAGGAATGATTGACCAGATGCTAGAGATCACACCTGTAAACGGCGGAGGCCACGGCGGGCATTGATTTCAGGAAACCCCTTTAAAAAAGTCAGCCAGCACAAAAAACCCCAGTCCCTTTCTGAAGGTAGGGACTGGGGTTTTTTAGGCCAAAGGGGTCAAGCAGCCATTTTTCTGCATTCATCCGCACATTGCCGACAGACATTTGCGCATTTTTGGCAATGCTCGTCTTTGAATTTGGAACATTCCTGTGCGCACGCTTCACAGATCATCGCACATACATTACAGATTTGTTTGGTGTACATACTGTTTCGAGACATATACCGGGAAGCCATGGAGCAAATCTCGGCACAATCCCTGAGTGCCTGAATGCAATGGATCCGGGCTTGTACGTCCGGTTCATTTAAGCACGAAGTCAGGCATTCTTCGCACACCTGCATGCAACGGTTACATATATCGATACAGGATTGGTATTGTTGCACATTTGTATTCACAACGGTAGGCATTATCATCCACCTCCTTTCTTTTCATCCGTTAAGATTTGTTAAGCGGTCTGCATTTATTCGGACACCCTACACCTTAAACAATTGGGTCCAATTCCATTGACGTATGATCGAGTTTGTGTTTTAAGTAGGTGGGTTGGGTTTAGCAGTCCTCAAAGTGCATAAATCCCCCCTTTTTTATGCATTCGACAAGGCAACACTTGGGACTGGACCTTTCCCCTCTAAAAACGCTGCAATCCCAGTCAGGGCAAAGTATTTCTCCGGTTTTGCATAAAAAATGAATTGGAAACGTAACAGGGAGGATGTTTTGTGAAATGACTAAAAAACCGCCCAAAACCCTTGGTATAGCAGGGGAAAGGGCAGTTTTTGCATAGAAAGTGCAACGTAACAAGATATCTATTTTTATGTAACGTTATATCCCCTTCACAAGCGTAATAGACTGTATACGCTATACAGACCAAAATGAGACTTCCAGTGATATAATGGAATTGGTGAGGGGGGAGACGGATTGGCAGAAGAGAAGATATTGGTCGCATTGGAGCAGATTGAACACAGAATAGATGAAGGGTTCCAGTCAGTGAACCGGCAATTTGAGAAGATCAATCAAAGGATCGACCAGTTAGATGAAGCCTTGAAGGAAGTAAGACAGCGGTTGGGGTGGTTGGAGAAAGGTCAGGCTGATGATGTCGTGGCTCTCTTAAAAGAGATCCGCCAGGCCATAGAGGAGCAGCAGGATTTTGGATCGGCGATGAACCGGCGATTGTTGGATGTGGAAGCACGGATTGAGCGGTTACAGAGAAAGGTGGCAAATGCCGGGAATTAAGCCCGGCATTTTTACTTCTTGTGACAGCTTCGATCGCCTTTCCATCAGAAAAAAACCTGGTAAAGCAGGTTTTTGTAAGAAAGACCGGTTTGCTATCATTCTTATACAAATTTTTGGTGGGTATGCTATTTTGTTGAGGCGTTTTCCAGTGCAGTTAATAACTTAAAACAGCCCGTGTCATGTCACGGGCTGGGAAACGGGGTAAGCGGTAAGCATATAAGGAGGTAAGTAAAGAAACAGGAACATCTTTTGGCCTTGATCTGTTGTTATCGTACAAAAGATATGCGTTGCGATGAGTTGGATTTGACCTGGTGAAACTATAACGGTCTTGCACTAACCGCCCCTCCTTCCGACAGCCGGACATACGAAAGTAGGAAAAATAAATTTGATCCATTGGTTGATTGTTTAAATGGCTAGTGTCAAACTCAATAAAACAATTTCTTAGATCCGCTTCAAAGCTCATGGTATTTATGATGTCATCTACTGTTTTTTCTAATTCTTCAACGGTGGTATAAGTCACATCGAATTCATATTCCCAGCTTTTCGAATGCGCCTGACGTAGGTTATATTCGCATCTTAAAAACTGCTCGATGGATTCCCTCACTTTTTTCTTACCTCGTACATATTTGTTGTTGTTTTCCACCCGAAGCCACATCTCAATTTTCACCGTCTTAGGCCTTGTCCCTTGAGTTCTCTCGTACCCTCGGATTGTCAAAATCCTGTTTCCTCCCACGTTTATTTTTAAAACACTCATATGAGACATTATAACGTCCGAAAAATCAAGGTTCTCGTTTTGTCTCATTTAACTGTACCTAAATGAGACA
>Ga0079226_10001419_pt1 | contig 18372 bp, 16 predicted proteins | sample Poulit2014_FD_76345 | JGI IMG/M metagenome (GOLD analysis project Ga0079226, IMG submission 76345) | Agricultural soil microbial communities from Georgia to study Nitrogen management - Poultry litter 2014 | ecosystem: Environmental > Terrestrial > Soil > Agricultural land | place: USA: Georgia...
GATCAGTTGCTCGACATTTTCAGGACTAACACGCAACAGAGCCTCTTTTTTGGAAATAACATTTTCCGCAACTAAATCTAAAGCGATACGCAAAGTTGACTGAGCTGTACGTTTACCATTGCGAGTTTGCAGGATAAACAATTCACCATCTTCAATAGTAAATTCAATATCTTGCATATCTTTATAATGAGCTTCCAAAACGTCAGCATAATGCAGAAAATCTTTATAAGCTTGCGGTAAAATTTCAGCTAATTCATCAATAGGTTTAGGGGTGCGAATTCCAGCCACGACATCTTCGCCTTGAGCATTAGGTAAAAATTCACCAAACAGTTTTTTTTCACCCGTTGTTGGATTACGTGTAAAAGCAACGCCTGTAGCACTGTGATCACCACTATTTCCAAAGACCATTTCTTGAATGTTAACGGCAGTTCCAAGATTATAAGCAATATCATGCAATTGACGGTAAACTTTTGCCCGTTGATTATTCCATGAACCAAAGACTGCCTTAGCAGCAGCAAAGAGTTGTTCCACGGGATCTTGTGGAAATTCTTTCTGATATTTGAAATAATTTTTCTGATAGGCAGCAATGACGGCTTGATGCTGATTTTCATTAAAATATTCTACAGGTTTTCCATAGTTATTTTCCAAGTCTTCTAATAAATCATCAAAGGTTTCTTTAGGAATGCCATAGACGACATCACCGAACATTTGGATCAAACGGCGATAGCAGTCATAAGCAAAAGAAGTATTTGTCTGTTGGGCGAATACTTGTACACGACGATCATTTAATCCTAAATTCAGGATAGTATCCATCATGCCCGGCATGGAAAACTTTGCACCGCTTCGTACTGATACTAAAAGAAGTTGTTCATTTTCCAGAAAAGATTTTCCAGTCTTATCTTCTAATTTTTTTAAAGACAGTAATATGTCGTCTTTTAAATATTCATCAAAAAAATTATTTTCAGCTAAATAAGACATACATGCTTGTGTTGTAATGGTAAAACCCGCCGGAACAGGTAAGCCTAATCTTGTCATTTCAGCAATATTGGCACCTTTTCCACCAAGTAGATCACGCATATCAGCTGAACCTTCGCCAAATTCATAAATGTACTTCAATATTTCCACGTCCTTTTAATGTGTTTTATTTTGCCTGAATAAAATATATAATACTCATATATATTTGTCAATGCTTATTTATGACGTATTAAATAAAAAATAAGATGCTTTTTTAGTAGAAAATACTAAAACCATTAAATGGAAATTATAACTTAGCTGTATTATAATCTCATCAGGACTTACTATTTACAAGAAGAAGGGATTTTTATGGCTTATATTGAACTAATTAATAGTACCAAAAGGTTTAAGACAGGAGAAACAGAGATTATTGCAAATAATCAGGTTTCTTTTTCCATCAAGCAAGGAGAGCTGGTTGTTATTTTAGGAGCATCTGGAGCAGGTAAATCAACTTTACTAAATATTCTTGGCGGTATGGACACTAATGATGAGGGTAAGGTCTTCGTTGACGAAAATGAGATTTCTTCTTATTCTGAAAAACAATTGATCACCTATCGTCGTAATGATGTAGGGTTTGTTTTTCAGTTTTATAATTTGGTTCAAAATTTAACAACTAAAGAAAATGTTGAACTGGCTTCAGAAATCGTTAAAGATTCAATGAGTGCTGCAGAGGTCTTAAAAGAAGTTGGTCTTGAAAAGCGTATGAACAATTTTCCAGCCCAACTTTCTGGTGGTGAGCAGCAACGTGCCTCAATTGCTCGTGCAATCGCTAAAAAGCCTAAATTGTTATTGTGTGATGAGCCGACCGGCGCACTTGATTATAATACAGGAAAACAAATTTTACAGATTTTACAAGATCGTAGTCGCAAACAAGGAGCTACAGTCATTATCGTTACTCATAACTCTGCTATTGCACCGATTGCTGATCGTGTGATCCGAATGCATGATGCAAAAATAAGTAAGATCGAAGTAAATGAAAAGCCGCAGGATATTGCTGATTTGGAATGGTAGGAAAGTAATATGCATAAGAGAAAATTATGGAAAGATATTTTTAAGTCAATGACAAGTTCTAAAGGGCGCTTTTTTTCAATTCTAAGTTTGATGGCACTAGGAACTTTTGCTTCTGTAGGTTTAAAAGTCACGGGTCCTGATATGCGTGCCACAGCTGAGAACTTTTATCAGCGGACGCATTTAGCCGACATGACGGTCACTTCTACTTGGGGTTTAGATTCATCAGATCAGAAATTGATCGCAAAAGAGAAAAATTTAGATAAGGTTGAATATGGCTATTCTCAAGATCTTATTTTTGAGAATACTGATAAAAGCGTCCGCTTGTTCTCGGCTCCAGAAAAATTATCAAATTATGAAGTTGTTAACGGTCGCATGCCGATAAAAGAAAAAGAAGTAGCTTTGGATTACCAATTACAAGCTGATCATCAAATTGGAGAACAGGTAAACTTTGAGCAGTCAGATCAAGCTGACTTAAAGCAAACAGCTTATAAAATTGTAGGTTTTGTCAAGTCAAGTGAAATCACGGAGACAACGGGTTTAGGCCAGACAACTGTAGGTAGCGGTACCTTAAATAGTTATGGTGTAATTACAAAAGACAACTTTGATATGGCAGATTATACGATTGCCCGGCTGTCTTTTTCTGACACTAAAAATTTAGATCCTTACAGCGATAAGTATGATTCACTGATTCGTGATCACCAGCAATCTTTAGACCACTTGTTTAAAAAGCAGGATGAAAAAAGATTAGCAGCTAAAAAACAAGATGGAGAAGAAAAGATTGCTGAAGGAAAAGAAAAAATTACAGCAGCTAAAAAAGATTTAGCCAGAGGACAGGAAAAAGTAACGCAAGCTAAACAGCAAATACAAGCAGGTCAAAAAGAGTTGAATGAAAAAAGAAATCAACTAGAACAAATGGCTGCAACTGAAGAACCGACAAGCAAACCACAAGAAGCTTTGGTTACAGGCCAAAATCAATTAAGGCAGGCACAGACTGAATTAGATCAGCAGCGAAAAGCCTATGAGAAAGAAAAAACTGCTTTTGAAAAACAAAAAGAACAAGTAAATCAAAAGATAGCTGACAAAGAAGACGATTTAGCGCAAGCCCAGCAAACACTGGATGATTTGCAGCCTCCACGCTATAGTATTGATGATCGTAAAGATGGTACGGTGGGCTATAAGCAATATTTGGAAAACTCCCAACGAGTGGATGTACTCTCTAATGTTTTTCCAGTCTTTTTATTTGCGATTGCGGCGCTGGTCAGTTTGACTACCATGACTCGTTTTGTGGAGGAGGAAAGGATTAATTCAGGGATCCTAAAGGCCTTAGGATATAGTAACTGGGATATTGAAAAGAAATTTGTCATTTACGGAGTTGTGGCAGGTACGCTAGGCGCTATATTAGGAACGGTATTAGGTCATACTCTACTGCCAATGGTGATTTTTAATGCTTATGCTGCCTCTTCGACTTTTAGTGAAGTGACTTTACAATTTTCACCGTTTTATAGTGCGATTGGTTTAATTATTACACTCTTGTGTACAACTTTATCAGCTTATTTAGCCGCTTCAAATGAACTGAAGGAAAAAACAGCACAGTTATTGTTAGCTAAACCGCCTAAAGCAGGTTCGCGTATTTTGCTTGAGCGGATCACTCCTTTATGGAATCGGTTGAGTTTTACTTTTAAAGTGACGGCACGTAATCTATTTCGTTATAAAAAAAGAATGTTTATGACGATTTTTGGCATCGCAGGTTGTACTGCCTTACTGATCACAGGTTTTGGTATTCGTGATTCATTAACAGGCATTACCAGCCATCAATTTAATGATTTGATCAAATATGATTTGATTGTTAAGAAAAAAGAGGATCTTTCTAAAAAGGAGCAAGATAAACTGTCTGAAAAGCTGACTGCTGATTCAATCAGAGGCGCTAGTAAGGTCTACTATGAAGAGCTGACAGTTCGAGCTGGCGACAATAAGGATACGCAAGAGATTACTTTATTAGTGCCTGATGATCCTGGTAGCTTCAAAAAAGATGTTGGTTTAGTTGATCGAGAAACTCAGAAGTCGCTGTCATTGTCACAAGATGGTGTGATTTTATCAGAAAAATTAGCGAATTTATTAGACGCCAAAAAAGGTAGTCAAGTTATTTTACAAGATGAAGACAATAAAAACCATAAGCTTAAGGTAGCAGGAATTACTGAAATGTATATGGGTCATTATGTCTATATGAGTCCAGTTTCCTATCAAAAATATTTTGGTGATCAAGTAAAGACAAATAGTTATTTAGTTACACTGAAAGATAAAAGCAAATCCAATCAGGCAGCTGGCTCTTTGATGGAAAATGCAGGTGTACAGACAGTGGTTCAATCCAGTGATCTGAGTCAAGTGGTTTATAATGTGATCGATGGTTTAAATAATGTCATTTTAGTTCTGATCACTTGTGCGACTTTACTCGCAATTGTGGTGATTTATAATTTAACCAACATTAACGTTTCTGAGCGAATTCGCGAGTTGTCTACTATTAAGGTCTTAGGTTTTTATAATTGGGAAGTAACCATGTATATTTACCGAGAAACGATTCTGCTATCCTTGATTGGCATCTTAACCGGTTTTGTTGTAGGTTATTTCTTGCATGGTTTTATTATGTATTCTCTACCACCGGATAATGCTATGTTCAGTCCAGGTCTTTTGTGGACAAACTTTGCCTTGTCAGCCGGTATTACCCTGGTAATTACCTTGGTGTTGATGCTAGTGATTCATCGCAAGTTAAAAAATATTAATATGCTGGCAGCTTTACAGTCAGTTGATTAAGAGAAACACAGGATAAAAAAGTTCCTTCCTTTTTATCCTGTGTTTTTAAAATCCCCAAGGATGCAGTTCTTTACGATATTTTTTAGCTAGTTGATCATTGTAAGTACCATCGACCAAATAACTATAAATCAGCACATTGGGAAAATAGATTCCAAAATCCAGCAATTTCTGGTAGTCTTTAGGCGCATAGCGTTTGGCAATGGCTAGAGCAGTGGCCGAACTGCGGCTGATCCCAGCGTCACAGTGTACAACAAAGTGGCTATTTTGATATTTTTCCATAAAAATAAAAGTTCTTTTTAAATCTTTTTCATCAAAAATATGGTAATTATCTTGCGGATATATCCGACTGAAAAAAGAACGAATTTTAGGGTTTTTTTGATCAATGTCATCAACGGCTAATTCTAAGACTGCCTGGTATCGTTTTTTAACAGAAGCAGGTAAAGGAGTGGCCATTTTACCATAGTCGTAATTTGCATATGAAATTAAAACAGAATCAGCTAACGGCTGATAATGCAAAGCTTCTGAGTGAGATAAAGCGAGTGCTTTGATATCTTTATCAATTGTCTGACCACGCAGATTATAAGTAGTATCCATGAGTGTCCCTTCTTTCTGTCTGATCTAAATTCATTGTTAATTTAATGGTAGCGTTTTTTTAAAAGAGTTTCAAGTCTACAAACTTTTGGAATTTCTGAGCTTAACGTGATACGATAAATGAAAAGAGGAGATGGCATAGATGGAATTTTTGACTGCAGCTCAGATGTATGACTATGAGCAACATATCATTGAAGATAAGCAGGTTCCTTCCATTGTTTTAATGGAATGTGCTGCACGAGCAATCGTTAAACAGATGAAAAAGACGATAAGTTTGCTGGATAAAGTAATGATCGTAGCTGGTGGCGGAAACAATGGCGGCGATGCGATTGCAGTAGGACGTATCTTGCATAATGAAGGATTTCAAGTGGAGATTTTAATTGTAGGCAACCCACAACATTATTCAGAACAAAACATTTTACAGCAAAAAATTGCTGAATCATATGGAACTTCGATTAAAACAGATTTGGCTAAGGTAGATTTTACTGAGACGACAGCTTTTGTAGAGGGCTTGTTCGGTATTGGATTGAGTCGACCGGTGCAAGGAACGGCCTTAAAAGCGATTCAAAAAATTAATGACCAGCATGCAGCACGTACTTTTTCCATCGATGTTCCATCAGGTATCTCTGCTTTGACGGGAGAAAAAATAGGCGATTGCGTTCTAGCAGATGAAACTATCACGTTTGGTTTTTATAAACATGGCATGGAAAAAGAAAATCTTAAGAAGTATTTTGGGACGATCACTGTGGATGATATCGGCTTTTTTTTATAAGGAGTGACAAGTAATGGAGCAAGACTCGCTTTTTTCAAATCGTACTACAACGACACCTTTAGCCAGTCGTGTACGACCAAAAAATTTAGACGATATGGTTGGGCAAAAACACTTGCTGAAAAAAGGAAAAATTTTGCGTGAAATGATCGAAAAAGACCAAGTTTCTTCAATGATTTTCTGGGGACCGCCAGGAGTAGGTAAAACAACTCTAGCTGAAATTATCGCCCGACAGACAAAAGCAAACTTTATCACCATTAGTGCGGTTAATAGTGGGATAAAAAAAATTAAAGATTTGATGGAAGAAGCTGAGACCAATCGTGATTATGGTGAAAAGACCATTCTTTTTGTTGATGAAATTCATCGTTTTAATAAAGCTCAGCAGGATGCTTTTTTGCCCTATGTCGAAAAAGGCAGTATTATTTTGATCGGTACAACTACTGAGAATCCTTCTTTTGAAGTGAATTCTGCTTTGCTGTCTCGTTGTAAAGTTTTTGTGTTAAAGGAGCTGACAACAAAAGATATTATTGAGTTGTTACAAAAAGCCCTTGAAAATCCAGCCGGTTTTGACCAATATCAGATAGAAATAAGTGCTACTGCAATTGAATCAATCGCCCGCTTTGCTAATGGGGATGCGCGAACAGCTTTAAATATTTTAGAGATGGCTATTTTGAATGGACAAAAAGAAGATCAGAAAATTACAGTTACAACGGATATTTTGGAGCAATTGATCAGTAAGAAAACTTTATTGTATGATAAAAACGGGGAGGAACATTATAATATTATTTCCGCTTTACATAAATCCATGCGTAACAGTGATGTTAACGCAGCGATTTATTGGTTGACTAGAATGTTAACGGCGGGTGAGGATCCGCTTTACATTGCCCGTCGTCTGGTTCGTTTTGCCAGTGAAGATATTGGATTAGCTGATACAGGAGCTTTGAACCTGACAATCAATGTTTTTCAGGCCTGTCAATTTTTAGGGATGCCTGAATGTAATGTTCACTTGACCGAAGCAGTGATTTATCTTGCTTTGGCACCGAAATCAAATGCGGTTTATCAGGCAACACTCAATGTGAATGAAGATGTGCAAAATTCAGTAAACGAGCCGGTTCCCTTGCAGATTCGTAATGCTCCGACTGATTTAATGAAAGACTTAGGTTATGGTAAAAACTATCAGTACGCTCACCAAAAAAAGGATAAACTATCTACTATGGAAACCATGCCGCAAGCCTTGATCGGACATGAATACTATTTTCCTACCGAAGAAGGCAAGGAAGAACGGTTTAAAAAACAATTAGAGTATATCAAAAATTGGCATAAGACTCATGGTAATGCTTAAAGCTTAATACCTTCCAGCGCCAGCAGCTTTGCCTTGCGGTCTAATCCGCCATCATAGCCTGTCAGACTGCCATCTTTGCCAATGACACGATGGCAAGGAGCAACCAGTGAAATCGGGTTTTTCCCCACAGCACCGCCGACTGCCCGAGGTGAAGAGTTTATTTTTTCAGCAATGGCTTGGTAAGTGGTCGTTTTGCCATAAGAGATGTTGAGTAGCTCCTGCCAGACTCTTTTTTGATAAGGAGTTCCGTTAAATTTGAGTGCTATAGTCAGTTTTGGTTCGGCTCCTGAAAAATAGATGTCTAGCCATTCTTTAGTCTGGTTGAAAACAGCTAGATCCTGCTTTAACCAATCGTTTTTAATGTTTATTCGATCTGAAAAATGTAAGCCCGTCAAATGTTGACCGTCACTGAGTAATAAAATTTCGCCTAGAGGACTGTCTGTTTTTTCTAGATAAGTCAAATGAATCACCTTCTTTTCTTAAGAATAAGTGATAACAATAAAATTTACAAGAGCCAGTTTTACAAATAAAAGGAGGATCTGTATGGGACTATTAGTTGAAGGTAAGTGGTATGACAAATGGTATGATACCAAAAGTACAGGAGGCCATTTTGTCCGTAAAGATTCACAGTTTCGCAACTGGATTACGCCCGATGGCAGTAAAGGACCAAATGGTACAACTGGATTTAAAGCAGAAAGAGGCCGCTATCATCTCTATGTTTCTCTGGCCTGTCCGTGGGCCAGTCGAACCTTGATCATGCGCAAAGTCAAAGGTTTAGAAGAGCTGATTTCTTTATCAATCGTTAATCCTTATATGGGAGAAAATGGCTGGACATTTGAGCCTGATCAGGGCGTGATCTCTGATTCAATCCTAGAGGCCGACTATCTTTATCAGATTTATAGCCATGCTGCACCTGACTATAGCGGACGTGTGACGGTGCCGATATTATATGACAAAAAAACAGATACGATCGTTAATAATGAATCGGCTGATATCATGCGGATGTTTAATTCGGCATTTGATGAAATTGGAGCAATAGCTGGAGATTATTACCCTGAAAAACTACGTCAAGAAATCGACACGATCAATGAAAAAGTTTATAATCATCTCAATAATGGGGTATATAAAACAGGTTTTGCCACAAAACAAGAGGTTTACGAAGAAGAAGTTTCACATGTCTTTAGTATGCTAGATGAATTAGAAGAACTTTTAGCTAAGCAGCCGTATTTGGTAGGTGACCAGATCACGGAAGCGGACTGGCGTTTGTTCACGACTTTAGTGCGTTTTGACAGTGTCTATTTTGGTCATTTTAAATGTAATCTACGTCCTCTGACTAGCTATGAAAAGCTATGGCAGTACACCCGTAAGTTGTACCATTATCCAGGAGTCAAAGAAACCGTTGATTTTTATCATATTAAAAATCACTATTATCGTAGTCATCCCTCAATTAACCCTAATGGTATTGTGCCATCAGGACCAATTTTAAATTGGAAGCTGACAAATTGATCAAACAACAACAATTTATGTAGAGATTATTTTTCTAGGTGAACGAAAAAAAATTACCTAGGTAAATACTATTTGAAAAATTAAAAACCATTAATTATATTTTCCTGATCACTATGATGTTTCTCTGACATCGTAGTGATTCAATTTTAATTAAATTAAGCAAATGGGAGAAAGCTGTCGTTTTTTCACCTTGTCAGAAAATCAATAAAACGATAGACTGAAATTAAGTTGAAGGATGAGGAATAAAAAGTAAAGAAGGGGAATTATGACAACTTTTCAAAAATGGACAGTGGGCTTATTAGTAGTTTTGTTAGTCATTTCTATTGGAATGAGTACATATCTTATTAAACAAAGTAGCTCTAAATCGACAACAAACGAGTCAAAAGACAGCCCCGCTATGCAAAGCACGGAAGACAAAAAAATCGAACAGGCGAAATTTGCCTTGCAGCAGTATAATTATTCTAAAGCGCAAGCACTTTTAAAAGATGAACAGAGCAGCCAGGCAAAAGAGCTTAATAAAAAAATTGAAACGAATCAACAAGAATCAATTAAATGGGAAGATCCTGAAAAAATCTCCCATCTGTTTTTTCACAGTTTGATTGTTGATCCGCAAAAAGCTTTTCATGATAAAGAGCAGGCCAAGGGCTATCGAGATTATATGGTAACGATCTCTGAATTCAATAAGAGTATTCAGCAACTCTATGACAAAGGTTATGTTCTGGTAGATTTTCAGGACCTTTTGACAAAAAAAGAGGATGAGCTAAAATTTACTGGTGTTCGTCTTCCTAAAGGGAAAAAGCCATTGATCCTCTCTCAAGATGACGTCAGTTACTATGAATATATGGCTGGAGCAGGTTTTGCCGATAAGCTGTTACTCGATACTAAAGGATCAGTTAAAACTTCTTATCAAAAAGCCGGAAAAAGTAAAATCGGAAATTACGATATGGTACCTTTACTAGATGATTTTGTTGCAAAACATCCTGATTTTTCTTATCGAGGAACCAAGGGCGTCTTAGCTTTGACGGGTTATAATGGTGTCTTGGGCTACCGTACTTCTAAATCAGAATATGGCGATAATGAAAAAACAAATCGAGAAATCAAGCAGGCAAAAAAGGTCGCTCAAGCATTGAAAGAAAACGGCTGGAGCTTTGCTTCGCATACTTGGGGGCATTTGAATATGGCCGAAGCAAACTTAGAAAATATCAAAAAGGATAATCAGTTGTGGCAAAAAGAAGTTGTTCCGATAATAGGTAAGAGTAATATTTTGATCTATCCTCATGGTGCTGATATCAGTGATTTTCAGTCTTATGAAGGAAATGCCAAATTCACTTACCTTAAACAGGCGGGCTTTGATGTTTTTTGTAATGTAGATGCTTCTGTTCCAGCTTGGGGACAGTTTGATTCAGACTATTACCGCAATGCCCGTATCAATATTGATGGTATCCGCTTTGAAGCTGACTTGACAGGACAGAATCAGGTGCTAAAGGATTTTATCGATGTCAAAAAAGTCTATGATCCAGTACGCAAACAATGATTCTAAGAGTGTATTTAAGAAAGCGGTGCTTATGAAAAAAATATTAAGAATATTGCTGGTGCTAGTTCTTGTTTTTATGACAAGTTCTTTTTGGTTCACTCCGCTAGTAAACTGGATACAAAATATTCATCCGGCTGCTAATTTACTAAAATCAGGCGAAGTCCCCAAAACATCTTTAACTCAACCGGAAGATCAGACTTTTGCTTTAGCCAATGTAGAGATTGGTCAAAATAAAGCAAGTGTTAAAAAGAAACTGGGTCATCTCCAACGAGAAACTGCTAATGAATTTGGCCTGACTTGGAGTAGTTATCATAATGATTACCAGAATTTTGTTGCTGTTATGTATGATCGAAAGGGAATCGTACAAGGTTTGTATACTAATCAGGCTCTATTAAGTAGTAAAAAAGGAGTGGATTTTTCCAGCCGACGTAAAGATGTTCAAAAAGAACTAGGTAAAGGTCTAAACAAAATTCCTTATCAGGATTTTTATCTGGAAATCGACAGTAAGGATCAATATGATATTTATCTAATCGATGGGAATTATATTACTTTTTTTTACGACATTCACGATAGCAATAAAGTTACGGCAGTACAGATAATTAATCAAAAATTAGAGGAGTCTAAAGAAAGCCCTTATGTTCTTTCAAATTCATCGTTACAGTCGGCTTTTGAATACCAGTTATTTGATCTGACGAATGCTGAAAGAGTTAAAAGAGGTTATAGTTTGCTTGATTTTAACAAAAACATCCGACAAACAGCACGAAAACATAGTGCGGATATGGCTAAAAATAATTATTTTGATCACAATGATTTGGCTGGGAACTCCCCTTTTGATCGTTTGCAGGCTGATGGAATTGTTTATCAGTCAGCTGGAGAAAATATCGCCCAAGGTCAAACCAGCAGTATCTATGCTCACCAGGGTTTAATGAACTCAGCCGGTCATCGCAAGAATATTTTGTATGCAGCTTATGATGAATTGGGAGTTGGTTTGGCTTTTGATAAAGAGCATGTCCCCTATTATACAGAAAACTTTATCGGAAAATAAGAAGGGGGGAGTAAAGATATTTCTTATCATTATAGGACTGGCTTTTTTGTGCCATTCTTTGACACAGCTTCCTAAATTAATGAAGAACAAACAAAATAAAGGAAAATTTTTTTCTGCGGACACGCGTATTCTGGTGGTAAAACAAGAAGGTAAAGGGAGTAATTTAAATCTGCAGAATCCCTATGCCTTTTTTTCCAATGTGATTATTGCTATTGTTCTAATTGGTGCAGGACTATTACGACATTTATAAAATAATTGCTTTCTCAATAAAGTGTCAAAATATTCAGATAGATGTTATCAAGCACAAATCTGTCAGGTAATAAAAAAGTTTCTGGTTACATTGTCTTTAACAGGGAATAGTGAACCTGAAGCGGTTTTTGATATTTATTCAGATGTTTCTTTGACTTTAGATGTTAAAATATCCAGTAAGAAAACAGAAAAAATAGTAAGTACATCAAAAAACGGGACAGTAACTGTCCAATACGATGAAAACGCTCAAAAATAGCTGATCAGTAAAATTGATTTTGAAAGTTATGAATAGGGACCGTCGCAGTGGGAAAACAAGCATGAAATTAAATTAACTCAAGCAAACTATGCCATTTGGAAAGAAGAGGAACAACGAGCAGCGGATTTATGCGATGCCATCAAAGTGTAGCTGAAATGTCACAAAAGTAAAGAAATGTTATTTTGTTTTAACACACGAAACCTCCATATGTGGTAAATTAACAGTCGTGGTTAAGCCACAGCGTTAAAAAAATTTGGAGGTATTTTAGTTATGAAACTAAAGAAACTATTAGTAGGAACAGCATTAGCTTTAGGAACTGTATTTGCAGTAGGAACAACTGCTAATGCCGACGAAGTTTACACAGTACAACAAAACGACACTTTATCAAAAATTTCGATAAAATTTGCAGGTAACAACAGTTTGGTCGATTCAATTGTCAAAACAAATGATATCAAGAACAAGGATATGATTTTTGCTGGTGAAAAATTGACGATCGTAACGGATGGAAAAGCAAGTAGCGAAAAAACTGCACAAAACAATGAAGTTTCTTATACAGCTGCAGCAGCACAAGAACCAGCAGCACAAGAAGCACCAGCACAAGAATCAAGCCAGACTTCTTCAAACTCAGCAGCTACGACTAGCAGTGATTCATCTTCTGCCAAAGAATGGATCGCACAAAAAGAATCTAGTGGCTCATATAGTGCTAGAAATGGTCAATATATTGGTCGTTATCAATTAAGTTCATCTTATTTAAATGGTGATTACTCAGAAGCTAATCAAGAAAAAGTTGCTGACCAATATGTTAATTCTCGCTATGGTTCATGGGATGCTGCAAAATCTTTCTGGATCGCTAACGGCTGGTATTAATTAATCGGCAAGAATAAATTTGCAACGTCATCTGTTTTGAGCAGATGACGTTTTTTATGTGCGCCCGGCATGGGCAGTAGCTAGGCGGTGGAAGTCCGCTGTGAGCCGTAGGGGTCGGTATCATGAGTCGAAGGCAAAGACTGACACAACGTGGACTACTAAATATGTCCAAGCTGTATCAGTCCATTCAAGCCAAAGCTTAAGTTGTTGAACCGCCGTATACGGTTCCGTACGTAAGAGTGTCAACGAAAGCATCGATTGCTCGAACTGGATTTTCTTTATCAATCATCTCATCTAGAAAAATCATCTGAAAACTTATTTGGTTCCTAGAAAAGCCTTGTATATCAGCCATAATCAACTACCACCTTACTAAAAGAGTTATCTCTATTATACCTTATTTAAGCCAGCTAGGTGTATTCGTTAGACAGTCTGACGTACGGTGGTGTGGGAGGTCGATAGTGTGAGCTATCTCCTACCCGATTATATTGTACTTTTTACTATCTTCTGCTAGACTTAACACAATCAATAATCAAGGAGAAGAAAATGAAGCAAGAAGATAAAATAATTGCGATCCTACTAACTTTTTTGCTGATGCTTTGTTTACCGGCTCATCCTGTTTTTGCAAGTGAACAAGATGATTTTTCAGTTGCGGCTAAAGCAGCTATTTCGGTAGATGAAGAGACCGGTAAAATTCTTTACGAACAAAATAGTGATCAGGTTTTAGCAATCGCCTCTACAACAAAGTTATTAAGTATGTATATCGTGGAAAAAGAAATTAAAGCCGGTAAGCTATCTTGGGAAGACACTGTGGACATCCCGGATGATATCGCAGAATTGAGTCTTAATTCTGATTTGTCAAATGTACCACTATATACTGATCAGACTTATACGGTAAAAGATCTTTTTCATGCGGCAGCAATTGAATCAGCTAATGCGGCCACACAAGCCTTAGCGATTAAAGTTGCGGGTTCTGAAAACAAATTCGTGGATAAAATGCAAGCAGAATTAAAAATATTAGGAATAACAGATACTAAAATTGTAAATAGTACGGGTTTACCTAATGAGTATTTAGAAGATTTGTATCCTGGCAGCAGTAAAAAAGATGAAAATAAAATGTCAGCCAAAGACCTGGCAATCTTAACTCGTCATTTACTGAAAGAATTTCCAGATTTCTTAACAGTCAGTTCAATTGCGACTGAGACTTTTGCTGCTCAAACGGATCATCCTTATGAGATGGAAAGTTTTAATAAAATGCTAGCTGATTTAAGCGAAGAAAAAGCAGGAGTTGATGGTTTGAAAACAGGGACAACGGATTTAGCCGGGGCCTGTTTTGTAGGAACGATCAAACATGAAAATCAGCGTATTATTACAGTGGTATTAAATGCTAGTAATCATGAAAAAGATGAGGCAGCGCGTTTTAAAGAAACAAGTAAACTAATGGACTTTAGCCTGTCTCAATGGCAGGAAAAGACCGTTCTGCAAGCTGGAAGTGTCATTCCTGAACATGCAAATGTGGCAGTTGAAAATGGGAAGAAATTAACCAGTACAGTTATTGCAGGAGAGGATATCAATCTATGGTTGCCCAAAGACATTTCAGCAGATACGGTTGATTATAAGGTGAAACTGGATAATGTTCGTGCACCTGTGAAAAAAAATCAGCAGATGGGTACAGTAACAGCTACTGTCAGTGCAGATAAATATGGTTTTTTGCCAGATGAAAATTCTCCTGAAGAAGTAAAGCTCTTAAGTAAAGATGCCAATCCTAAAGCGAATATCTTAGTACGAGCTTGGCGCGCGATCAAAGAATTTGTGGAAAAATAAAAAAAGAAGTTTTATCCTATAAAAATGGAGCCCAAAAGGCTTCTTTTTTTATAGAATTATTTAGGGTGTCCTTGCTTTTGTAGTTTAAATAAGTATAATAATTGATAAGAATGAATAATTATGCAAAACAAGGAGAAGCTATGAGAAAAAAATCAAAATGGATAGGACTTTTATTATTATTAAGTTTGTTTGCTTTTATAAAAATTCCTAATGTGAATGCTCAAACGGATGACTCATTACAAAAAGTAAAGGAACGCGGAACTCTAATTGTTGGTACTTCAGCAGATAATCCGCCTAAAGAATATATTCGCATGAATAACGGTAAAGAAGAGATCGTTGGCTTTGACATTGACATTGCTAAAAGAATTGCAGAAGAGTTAGGAGTAGAACTAAAAGTTACGAATATGAAATTTGACGGCTTGATACCAAGTCTGCAACAAGGTGATTTTGACATGGCTTTAGCGGGTTTCAATCCCACGCCTGAAAGAAAAAAGGTAGTCAGTTTTTCTGACAGCTATCATAATTTGCCCTTTGTTATTTTGACTACGAAAGATAAAACTGATAATTTTACTACACTCGATACTCTGACAGGAAAGCAAGTAGCTGTCCAAAAAGGTTCAACTCAAGAAACAATTTTGAATGATTATATTGGTAATGCTAAGGCAGTTTCTCTGGGTGATTTACCTGAGGTAATTGCCGAGGTAAACGCGGGAACTGTTGATGCTGGGATTGTAGGTTATCTGTCTGCTCGTAATTACTTAGATGTCTATCCAAACCTGGTAATGACGGATATCAAAATTGATGTTCCAGAAGAAAAAACTGCTCAGACCATTGCATTTCCAAAAGATAGTCAAGCTTTAGTGTCTGAGGTTAATAAAATTATTGAACAAATGCGTAAAAATGGTGAAATAAAACAATTATTGGAAAAAAATATTGCGGCAGCTAAGGTTGGTGATGTTGATGATCGCAGTACTTTAGAAGTTTACGGTTCGCTCTTTCTAAAAGGGACAGTCACTACTATCGCAGTAGCTTTTGTCTGTGTGATCCTAGGAACTTTATTAGGCGTTATAGTAGCTTTAATTCGTCTATCTAAAAATAAAATTATTGCTAGTTTAGCTGCTTTATATATTCAGATACTACGTGGGACGCCATCTTTATTACAAATTTTTATTTTTTATTTTGGGATTTCAGCAGTGATCAGAATTCCCACGATTTATATTGGTGATGTAAATTTAGCACGTCTAATTCCAGGATGCATTGCTTTATCGATCAATTCCAGTGCATATGTAGCTGAAATCATTCGTTCAGGTATTCAAGCAGTGGATAAAGGTCAGTCAGAAGCAGGATATTCTTTGGGGATGAGTAAAAAACTGACCATGCGTGAAATTATCTTGCCCCAGGCGATTCGTAATATTTTACCTGCTTTAGGAAATGAATTTATTTCGATGGTCAAAGAAACCTCTTTGTTATCTATCATTGCAGTCTCTGAATTAATGTTTGTGGCTGACACAGTAAAAGCAGCTACTTATAAAACTATGGAAGCATTATTGATTGCAGCTGTTATTTACTTTATAATTACCGGAGTTGTTACCTTATTAGTAGGAAAAATGGAGAAAAAATTTAGTAAAAGTCGTTAAAGGAGATTTAAGTTATGTATATTAAACCATTTGGAGTTGAACGCTGGTTAGCCGACTATGAAACCGTTGTAGATTATAATTTAACTAGTACTTCAATTATGCCGTTTTCATTAAGAGAATTAGTTGAGTTAGTAGGAGCAGATGAAGAACAGGTCAAAGAGGAAATCTTTTCTCTGACTTTAAATTATGGTGAAATTGTCGGAAAAAAAGATTATCGTAAGGGGATTGCCAGTTTATATCAGAATATTTCAGCTGATCAAGTAATTTCAACTCATGGTGGAGTGGGAGCTTCACAATTGACTATGCTTTCCTTGATCGAACCTAAAGATCAAGTGATTGCTATTTTACCTGCTTACCAACAAATATATTCTGTACCTGAATCTCTTGGTGCAAAAGTAGATACGCTTTTTATGGAATATAATGAAACAGGTTATTTTATAGATATGGACAAATTAGCAGCTTTGGCTACACCAAAATTAAAGGCCATTGTTTTTAATAGCCCGAATAATCCAACAGGAGATGTTGCAAGCGATGAGGATATTCTGACGATGGTTCAAATGGCAAGAAAATATAATGCTTATCTGATTTGCGATGAAGCTTATCGAGGTTTGACGCACAATACTGGTTTTTCTATGTCAGTAGCTGATGTCTATGAAAAAGGAATTAGCCTTGGAAGTATGTCAAAAGCTTTTGCCTTAGCCGGTTTACGTTTAGGCTGGATCGCAACACAAGACCAGGCAGTGATGCAAAAAATCCATATTCAACGTGATTATACTATGATTGCTAGTGGAGGTATTGATGAGTATATTGCAGCTCTAGCTTTAAAAAATAAAGATATAGTGCAAAAGCGCAATTTATCATTAACTCAAAAAAGAGTGGAAATTTTTAACGATTGGATCAACAGTGTGCCGCAACTGACATGTGTTCCATCAAAAGGTGGCACAGTAGCTTTGCCTTATTATGAAAATTCGTTAACTTCAGCAGAGTTATGCCGCAAGATAATTGAAGAAAAAAGTGTTTTATTGATGCCTGGCTTTGTTTTTGGTTTAGAAAAGTGTTTTCGGATGGGCTATGCACGTGAATCAGAAGAAAAATTAAAAACGGGCTTAGAAAAGCTCTCTGATTTTTTTGCAAAGTTAATCCATTAAAATATGTAAAGGGTTAAAATACGTACATTTAAGCAATTAAATGTAAAATCAAAAAGAAAATGATTGTGAAATGGACGACTGAAGCTTATACTTCTTGCGTAAATAAATAAAAAACGAACAAGGAGATAGTAAAGTGGAAAGTGCGGAAAATTCTGTAGTAAAAAATTTAGTTTTAGGGTTTCAACATTTATTGGCCATGTATTCAGGCGATATTTTAGTTCCTTTGTTGATTGGCGGGGCTTTGAATTTCAACGCTGTACAAATGACTTATTTAGTATCCATGGATATTTTCATGTGTGGAGTGGCTACATTACTACAACTAAAAAGAACTCCTTTAACAGGGATTGCTATGCCAGTGGTTTTAGGTTGTGCAGTAGAGTATGTAGCACCTTTGCAAAATATCGGCAATAGTTTTGGCTTACCTTATATGTATGGGGGTATTATCGCAGCAGGAATTTTTATTACTTTAATTGCCGGCCCATTTGCAAAGTTACGTGAGTTTTTTCCGCCGGTCGTTACAGGCTCATTGATCACTTTGATCGGTTTTACTCTGATTCCGGTGGCTTTTCAAAATATTGGTGGTGGCGATGCAACTGCTAAGAACTTTGGTCTTGCTGTTAATTTAATACTAGGCTTTGCAACAGCTCTAATTATTGTGGCTATTAATATTTGGGGACGCGGCTTTTTTAAACAAATTTCAGTTCTGATCGGGATATTATTAGGAACGCTTTTAGCTATGGTATTAGGTGAAGTTGGTTTTTCTTCAGTTGGTGA
>Ga0079226_10001420_pt1 | contig 18371 bp, 14 predicted proteins | sample Poulit2014_FD_76345 | JGI IMG/M metagenome (GOLD analysis project Ga0079226, IMG submission 76345) | Agricultural soil microbial communities from Georgia to study Nitrogen management - Poultry litter 2014 | ecosystem: Environmental > Terrestrial > Soil > Agricultural land | place: USA: Georgia...
CCTAGGGGAAAAGCAACAACCGAAAATCCCGCAAGAAGCGTTCTTTGCTTCTGAGGAAGTTGAGGTGTTGCCCCTGGAAAGCGTAGTGGTTCCGGATGGAACACAGTTAGCATAACAAATTTTCATCTAGTTTTTAAAATACTGATAGTTTATCGTATTTTAAATTGAGTAATTATGAAATTGATTCAAGTTGATGCACTCTTAAAAATTTGTCCAGTTTAGTGTTGACATTCCACTTTTGACCATAACGATATAAATCAACAACCATTTTACGAATATCATCATTATAACGATCTCCATTATTCTTATATTTCATCGGACACATCCCCCTATAAATAATTGTAATTACTTAACTAAGATGTGTCCATGAAACTATACTAGCTTCACTATTTCCCTGTAAACAAATAGACTATTGAAAGAACATACTTATTCCTAAAACCACTAACAAAACAGACAACATTTGAAGTACAACTTTACCTGTTAAGCGCTGTGATAATCTTACACCAACGCTTGCTCCAATAATAACACCCACACCACCTGATAATACCGTAATCCAATCAATATTGTTATAATATAAATGTGACACTACACCTACTGAAGAGTATAAACACAATGATGCAATAGCAGTTGGTACAGCGTAATGAACAGGTATTTTATACAAGTAAACTAATATAGGAACCAAAAGCCATCCACCTCCAATACCAAGATAACTTGACAAAACACCTATGATTAATCCAAGTGGTAAAAAAAATAATGTAGAGTACTTTTTGGAATGCTTAGCGGTAGCATTTGTGTTTTGTTTAATTGATGCCTTTTTACCAAATAGTGAATTTTTATAGAATAAAAAAGTTCCTATCCCTACTAATATTATTGAGAAAATCAAATGAAAATACTCTATTGAATATGCTTGTAATAACCAAACCCCTAGTATTGATCCTGGAAAGGCACTAAGTCCTACCAAAAAGGCAATTTTAAATAAAACTTTTTTCTGTCTTGCATAACCAACCATACCTGTACAAGAATTAATAAATACAATAACTAATCCCGAAGCAGCAGCCATGATTGGTTCCATATTCATAAAAATAAGTAATGAAGGAACAAAAATAAAGCCACCACCTGCTCCAACTATTGTTCCATAACCACCTGCAATAATTCCAATAATAAAAATTAATATTGCTGATAATACTTCCATACGTTGCAACTCCTTTGTATGTTATACATGTAGAAAAAGAGTTGTTACATTACCTTTTATAAAAACTCTTCGTAATATCACAATATTCATGAGAATCAATTTTAAATTAGTTTTTTTACCATTATTTCATTAACAAACTCCTTACTAGTTTATAATAGGATTAATGGACAACGAGATAATATGGGCATGTTAAATAGACCTTGTTTAGTTCGATTTATCAAGAATTATCAAATGAAGATAAACCAATATATCATCTAAGCTAGCAAGATGGAAGATTCTTATTTTCCTCTGAGATATATTGGATTATCGCCCCATCTATTCATCAACATAATATTTTATTTTAAACTTTTGAATAAAAAACGGCACTATATTATGTGATACATGCATTTTTAGATTTAATTGATGCCGTAAAAGTATAATCACCACGTTCCTTCTTGCTCTCAATATTTTTTAAAAAATGGTGTATCAAATGATACACCATTTTAAGTTGGACTTATTCTATGCACATTAATATTTTGCTTTCTATTTAATTATAGTTATAAATTCCAACTTTAGTTTTTTTCCCAAGTTTTCCAGCATTAACATATTTTCTCAATAGTGGACTTGGACGGTACTTTTCCCCTAATGTATTATAAAGGTATTCTAAGTTACGAAGCCTTGTATCTAATCCAACTAAATCAGCTAACTCTAAAGGACCCATAGGATGATTTAATCCAAGTTTGATAGCTTTATCAATATCTATTGCCGAAGCAACTCCCTCCATCAACATATTCATTGCTTCGTTACCTATTAAACAATTCATGCGACTTGTCACAAATCCTGGAAATTCACTTATCTCGATTGTCTCCTTTCCTAAATTTAACCCAACTTCTTGGATAAGTTGGATTGTCTCTTCTGAAGTATTTAGACCTTTCACAATTTCAATTAATTTCATTTTGTGAACCGGGTTAAAAAAATGCATGGCTATTACTTTATCCGGCCGTCCAGTTTGTGCTCCAATCTCTGTCGGACTCATGGTTGATGTATTGGTAGCAAAAATAGTCTTTGAATTACATAATTCATCAAGTTCTTTAAAAACTTTAATTTTTAAATTCATTTCTTCTAAGACAGCTTCAATAACTAAATCTACTTCTTTTACACAAAATGATAAGTCCGTTGATATAGTCAAATTGTTCATTGCTTTTCGAGCCGCTTTTTTTCCAATATATCCTTTTTTTTCACTTTTGTTTAATTCGTTTTTAATATAACATTTAGCTTCTTCTAATATTTGAATATTTATGTCATTAAGATACACATCAAATCCATTCAATGCACAGATATAGGCAATTCCCTTCCCCATTGACCCTGCACCTACTATAGCTATACTTTTCAATATATAACCTCCAATCTAGTTATGAATAATATTTATATCGAAAGATTTTCTACCACAGTGGTAATCCCTTGTCCCCCTCCAATACATAAAGTTACTAGACCATACTTTTCACCTCGTCTTTCTAACTCGTGTATTAATTTTGTTAATAAAATTGAACCTGTTGCACCGATAGGATGACCCAATGCTATAGCCCCACCATTAGTATTTACTCTATTCAATTTGATGTTTAACTCTTTTATCACAGCTAATGCTTGAGCAGAAAAGGCCTCATTAAGTTCTACCTGTCCAATATCAGCCATTGTAAGTTTAGCTTCTTTTAAAGCCTTGCAAGTTGAATAAACCGGTCCTATACCCATAATTTCCGGAGGAACCCCAACACTTGATTGTGATAAAATCTTTGCTTTTGGTTTTAAATTCAATTCTTTTGCTTTTAATTCATCCATCATTAAAACTACAGAAGCGGCATCATTTCTTCCACTTGCATTACCGGCTGTAACTGTACCATTAGATTTAAATACTGCTTTCAACTCCGCTAGTTTCTCTTTAGATGTGTTTCTAGGATGCTCATCTTTATCAAAGATTACTTCATGTTTTTTTGTTTTTACCTTGTAAGGGATAATCTCTGTATCAAAACGCCCGGAGCTGATAGCTTTTGCAGCTAATTCTTGACTGCGAAATGCAAATTCATCTTGTTCTTCCCTACTTATATTATATTTAGCTGCCAAATTCTCTGCAGTTAATCCCATTGTAAGATCTCCATACATTTCATAAGGTTGTGACCGTGGTTGGCTCTCAGTGTTAGGGTCTAACAATTCACCATTCCCGGCTCCAAAACCATATCGGGCATGACGAATATAGTAAGGAGCTGTACTCATACTTTCCGCTCCTCCTGCAACAATTAAATCACTCAACCCCATTTTTATTTGCATATCAGCTAGATTAATAGCTTGTAACCCTGAACCACATTGGCGATGCACAGTGTACCCAGGGACCTTTACCGGTAAATTAGCTCGTAATAACGAAAGACGGGCTAGATTTGAAGAATCTGCACTTTGCTTTGCTTGTCCTAGAATAACTTCATCTACACTTTCCTTATTAATTCCAGAACGGTCAATTACTTTTTTTATAACATGTGAAGCTAAGAAATCAACTGGTTCGTTTTTTAACGTTCCACCCAATTTACCTATTGCTGTTCTAACACAATCAACTATAACTGCATTTCTTATAGTTATTCTAATCAACTCCTTGCTTCTTGAATTTTCCTTCAGTTTCCTGTAAATAACGGTTTTCTCTTTTCCTTAAATGCATTAAGAGCTTCTTGCCGATCCTTTGTAGGTATTGTAATTTCATAAGCCTTTTGTTCAATATCAAGACCTGTTCTTATATCAACATTTAATCCCCTATTAATAGCATATTTTGCTTGAATAAGAGACTTCGGAGCATTAGAACATATCTCGATTGCTAATTCATTACAAGTAGAGTAAAAATTATCTCTTGAAACTACTTGGTACAAAAGACCATATTCTTTTGCTTGTTGAGCCGAAATCCTCTTTCCGGTGAAAATTAACTCTTTAGCTTTTTGTTCACCTATTAAACGTGGGAGAAGTTGGGTCCCTCCTGCTCCGGGTATAATTGCCCAATTCACTTCCGGCAATCCCATTGCAGCTTCTTTAACTGCTATTCTAAAGTCACAAGAGAGCATCAATTCAAAACCTGCACCTAAAGCAAATCCATTAACTGCCGCAATAGTTACTTGGGGCATATTTCTAATCAAATTAAATACAGAACTTATCTTTTTAACATTTCTTTTTACATTCTTTTCGGAAAGAGATTTTCTTTCCTTTAAGTCTGCTCCAACGCTAAATGCCTTCTCTCCTTCACCAGTGAAAATAATTACTCGAACCTGTTCATCTAAATATATTTCTTCAACCAGATTTTCAAGTTCAACAAGAAGATTATAATCAAAGCAATTCAATACTTTTGGTCTGTTTAATGTTATATAACCAATATAATTCTTCACTTCATACTTTATTAAGTTCATATCTGTCTCCTTTTTATACTCATTCTCAATAGAAACTAATACTTTTACACTTTGATGCTATGCTTCTAACATTAAGCAATGTTAGATCATTTAAAAATTAGTATATAGTAAAGCTATATTAAAGATTAAAAGAAACAGAAACTAGTTTCGTTTCTAAATAATCATCTAGTCCATAGTAACCACCTTCTCTTCCTAAACCACTTTCCTTAACTCCTCCAAATGGACCTTGTACAGAAAAAGGAGCAGGATCATTTACTCCAACCATTCCATATTCTAATTTTTCCGAAACACGATAAGTTCTAGAGATGTCATTTGTATAAAAATAAGAAGCAAGACCATATTCAATATTATTAGCTTTTTGTATCACCTCTTCTTCGGATGTGAAACGAATTAAAGGCGCTATTGGTCCAAATGTCTCCTCAAAACATACCTCCATATCATCCTTCACATCCACTAGTAAGGTAGGAGAGTAAAAGTATCCATTTGCTAATTCTCCATCTGATAACCTATGTCCGCCATAAATCAATTGTGCTCCTTTTTTTACTGCATCTTCAATTTGACTTTCCACTTTCTTTATACCATTTTCATTTGTCATAGATCCAATTTGATTTTCTTCATCTAATCCATTACCTACTGTTAATTTCTCTATTTTTTCAAGTGAACGCTTAGAAAACTCTTCATAGATGCTATCATGGACATAAATCCTATTTGCACAGACACACTGCTGTCCAGTAGATGCAAACTTACTATTAATCATCCCTTCGACTGCTAAATCAATATCTGCATCCTCAAACACTATAAATGGGGCATGACCACCGAGTTCCATCGATACCTTTTTTACAGTATCTGCTGATTGACGAATTAATAATTTGCCCACTTCTGTTGAACCAGTAAATGAAATCTTTCGTATAACTTTGCTTTTCATCAGTGGTTCAGCAATTTCGTTTGATTTGCCAATCAATAAATTAACGACACCTTTCGGAATTCCAACTTGATCAAATATTTTAAACAACTCAACTGCAGTTAGTGGAGCTTCCGAAGATGGTTTAATGATAATGGTACAGCCTACAGCTAATGCTGGGCCCAGCTTACGTGATAACATTGATAAAGGAAAATTCCATGGTGTAATTGCTGCTACAACCCCAACAGGTTGTCGAATCACTGAAATACGTTTATTTTGAGCGGAGGAAGGAATTATATCTCCATAAACTCTTCTTGCTTCCTCCGCATACCATTTAAAAAAACCAATTGTACTATTCACCTCATAACGAGCACTATGAATGGATTTTCCCATTTCTTTAGTTATAATCTGAGCAAGATACTCTTTCTTTTCTTTAAGCTTATCTACAACTTTCTCTAAATAAAGAGCCCGTTGTTCAGAAGTTAAATTAGACCATTGTGGTAAAGCAGAGTTCGCTGCTTCAATCGCTTTATCCGTTTCTTCTTTTCCTACAAGACCTACTTGACCCACCACTCCCCCTGTCGCAGGGTTTTTAATGTCTAGTTGCTTTTTAGTATTTATCCAGTTTCCATTAATATACATAAATAATCCTCCCTTATCTTGGTAACACCTTTTTGTAAATTTTAATAACATCCTCTTTATAAACTTTGCGTGGATTAATTGGAATAGTACCTTTGTCATCCATCGCATCATTAGCTAATCGATCAATTTCCTCGTTTGTAAATCTAACATCTAAAAAACTAAAATTTTTTGGTATATCTATTGAGGTTATTAAACTCTTTAATAAAATAGGAAGTTCTTTAGCCGCTGTTTGGTCATCCTTTAATATTAATTCAGGTTGAAATATTCTTGCTATTTCAGCATACTTGTTACTATTGCTAATTAAATTATGTTCTATGACATAAGGTAAAAGTATGGCGTTTGCAACACCATGAGCTATATTATAAACAGCTGACATTGGATGGGAGCACGAATGTACGAGTCCTAAACCTGCCATACTAAATGACATTCCTGCAATTGTACTTGCTAAATGTATTTGTGCACGAGCTTCTATATTATCTGGATGTGCATAACCAGCTGGTAAATTTTCTTTAATCATTCGCATTGCCTGTATAGCAAGTCCGTCAGATATCGGAGTTGATCGGACAGATGTATATGACTCTATAGCATGAACTAATGCATCAATTGCTGTTGCCGCGACATGATGTTTTGGTAAAGTAGCTGTTAATAAAGGGTCAATAAAAGCAATTTTGGGAGTAATATTTGGGGAGGTTATCCCATATTTACGACCAATCGATTTATCTGTAACAATAGAAACTGCTGTGACTTCTGAACCTGTTCCTACAGTTGTCGGTATAGCAAACAACAAAGGTATATCTTTTGTAATCTCTTTTTTTCCCCCTCTTCGAAATTCAAGTATATGTCCAGAATGGGAGGCCACTATCCCAACTGCTTTTGCAAAATCCATCACACTCCCTCCACCTACGGCTATAAGCATATCGCAAGCCTTTTCACGATATATTTCAGCTCCTCTCATAATAGTGTCATCTGTAGGGTTTGGCTCTACATCAGAAAAAATAACCGTTTCAATACCATTCTCTTTTAAAACAGGTGTAATTGAATCTATCAATCCTGAATTTACCAAACCAATATCTGTAGCTATAAAAACTTTATTTTTCTGTGCAAGCTGGATCTCATGAATAAGTTCACTTTTCACTACATTGAGACCAAAACGTATATTAGTCGGTAAACAGACACTAAATGTCATGTTTTGTAACATACTGTCACTCCCTCTATAAATTCAAATCAAAATTACTTGTCAATTACTCTGTTGTTCTTTACTTTAATGCTACCCTTTAGAAAATTTCACTTATATAATTAATATTAAATGTTTAAGTTAAATGGTAGCTTATCCATTTTTTAATAACTAACTAGTTAAACTTAACACTTTTTTATTTCTACATATACACGTGATATATCCTTCATATCTAGTTCTTAGTAAAGTAAAACCTTTCCCTTATAAAAGAGATTCCTTTTTATGCGCTTAAGTTTTGAACTTTCTGTTTATATTATTAGAAATGCTTTTATATAATTATTCGTATTTTATAATTATTTTAATCCTCTACGTGTTTTATCAGGTTACAATATCTACTAAAGGATTAAAATGATCAAAAAGAGATAAAAACTCATCAATTACACTTATATCACTAGATACTTTTATTTTTCCATGAGCGGTTGCTTCTTCAAGTGTCAAGAGTCCATCTGTAACTTTATAAAATGTTAATTTCTCCGAAGTGATTGAAATATTTGTGTCTTCAGTTATTCCTTGTTTATAATTTAACACCGAGTTTTCTATAAGTAATGTATATTTTTGTTTAGTATCTGTTATTACTAAATTAACCTTCATTTTCTTCCCATCAGCTTTATGGCAATTTAATCTAACTGCTAAGTACTGTAAATAATCATTGAGTGGAATCTTATTGAAGACTTTTGAACTGTCGTAAGGAGTAGCATTTGTATTGATACCTTCCCTTAATTCTCCTGCACCGACTAAATATATATTACGCCAATTTGCTGATTCAGCTTGGTATCCTAATTGTTCAAAACTATCAGCTAATAAATTTTTAGCCTCTAAATTATTTGGTTCAGTCATTACTACATTTTTCATTACCTGAGCAACCCACCGATACTGTCCTTTTTCATAATCATGTATAGCCTGCCGTATAACTTCATCAGCACCACCCATATATTCAACATATTTTTTACCAGTATCAATATCTGGCAATGGATCTAAATCAGAGGGATGCCCACTATAGTAACCTAGATAAAAATTATAAATCCCCTTAACATTATGTTTTAACGTACCATAATAACCTCGATTTCCCCAATACTGGTTTAATCTGTCAGGAAGGCTAATTATTTCTGCAATCTCATGCATTGTATAACCATGATTAGCAAGGCGAACCGTTTGATCATGCATATATTTATATAAATCCCGTTGTAATTTTAAGTGGTTAATAACGTTCTCTTTTCCCCACACTGGCCATGCATGTGCCATTAATAAAGCTTCAACCTTTTTACTCTCTATTAAATCAATTGTTTTATCTAATGCATCGAACCACTTCATTGCATCACGTGTCTTCGCACCTCTTACAGTATAAATCTGATGCATCGTTTTGTTTGTATTTTCTGAACCATATAATATATTATAATCTTCAACATAAAAGTGCATTTCTGCTGGCGCTTCTGTATCTGGAGTTAATAGAAACTGAAATGTTAATCCATCCACTTTTAAAGTTTGAATATTCTCATTTATTTCTTGATTAGGCAATTCAAAACCAGTTGTTCCATGTGTGACAATAGTTCCAATACCCACAGAAACTATCCCTTTTGGCCCCGCTGGCAAATCGGAACCAAACTGATATTGGGAACGACGTTTCATAATAGAACCTAAAAGAATGTTTTCACTTATTACCTCTTCTGTAAAAAATTGCGGAACAATTATTGGTATATCTGGATTCGCTGCATACTCTAAAACTGCTTCTATCCCACCAAAATGGTCAACATGACTTTGACTTACTATAATTGCCGTAACTGCTCTTCTAGGTCGATGCTCATAATATAGTTCTATTGCCTCTCTTGCGGATTCGATACTTTTTAAAGTATCACAAACAACAATTCCATTTTCCGCTTCAACAATCACAGTAGTGGATATCGAAAGTCCTCTTACCTGATAAACACCATCTACAACTTTAAACAATCCTGATATCGCTTGTAATTGTGAATTTCTCCACAGACTCGGATTAACTGTATCAGGTGCTGCCTCTTTTAAAAATTCTACCTTTTCAGTGTCCCACACAACTTTACCGGCATCATTTTTAAGATACTTAAATCCTAATGGTGCAATAAAACCTCTCTTTGCATCTTCAAAATCCTGTCTATCCTCAAAATTTAAAGCTTCAGATACTTCTTCATTTAACTTTTTAGTAAAAAAAGAAGCAGGTAATGATTTAGAAAAATTTAATTTATTCATTATAAACCTCCATCGTATAGATGTCTCCTAAAAAAGGAGTTATTAATATGCTTGAATTTTTAATATGGCCAATTTACCTTCGACAAAATAAAATCTATTTCAATCAAAAGCAGATACTTATAGAATTAGTAGTCATTAGATAATACAAAATGTTTTAGTTTTTTTGCTAGTACAATACTTTAAACACTTCAAATCGATATTCTATTAATTCACCTAATTTGAATTGAAATGCATTATCAGTAAATAACATGATTAAAATACATTTATTCTTTATGTGTACTAATATTTTTTATATTTTCCCTGTTAATAATATTAAAATATGAACACAATTTATTAATTTATTAAATGGCATGTCTCAGATTGCATTTAAATGTCTTAACTCTTTAATCGTCTCTTCAGAATATCCAAGCTCTGTTAGAACTTCCCTTGTATGTTCACCTAAAAGAGGTGGATGTCTACGAATAGAGGGGGGAGTTTTCGACAGCTTATATGGTATCCCCGGTACTTTTAAATTCTTTATTTTGGGATGTGGAATTCTTGGTATCATATTACGATGTGAAACTTGTTCATCTTTGGTAATTTCATCAATAGTGTGTATCGGGCCCACCGGAACTCCGACTTCTGTCAATATTTTGATAAGGTGCTCACTTTCATATTTCTTAATTCGTTCAGCCATTTTTTTGATTAAACTATTTCTATTCTCTACTCTTAATGCATTTGTTTGGTATTTTGAGCTTTCTAATATATCTTTCCATTCTAATCTTTCACAAATTTTAAAAAATAATTTATTGTTTGCGGCTGCAATAATAACATCTCGGTCTTTGGTCTTAAAGGCTTGATATGGAACAACTGATGGATGAGCAGTTCCCATTCTTTTTGGTATATCTCCGGTTGCAAAATATCCTGTTATTAAATGATTCATTAATGCAACTTGTCCATCTAACAAACTTACATCTATAAATTGACCTTCTCCATCTTTATCCCTGGCTAAAATAGCATTTAAGATAGCTATATTAGCAAACATTCCAGTAGTTAAATCAACAAATGAAGGACCGGCTTTTATAGGTCTACCGTCTTCTTCCCCCGTGGTCCCCATAATTCCACCATAACCTTGCATCAAAATATCATATCCTGCATTGTCTTTCATGGGTCCTGTTCTACCAAAACCTGAAATTGAGCAAAAAATAAGCCTCGGGTTTATTTTTCTTAGAACTTCATAACTAAAACCCAATTTTTCCATTGTTCCAGTACGAAAGTTTTCTATTAAAACATCGGACTGTTTAACTAAATCATAAATAATCTTTTTCGCTTTTTCATGTTTTAAATTTAAGGTTATACTTCTTTTATTTCTGTTTGATGATAAATAGTAACTACTTTCCTCATTCCAAGTTGGAGGAACAAACCTTCTTGATTCATCGCCCACTACCGGCTGTTCAACTTTTATAACATTCGCTCCATTATCTCCAAGTATCATCGAACAAAAAGGGCCGGCTAGTGTACGGGACATATCTAGGACCTTTATGCGTTTTAGAGGGGAACTCATACAATCATCTCCTTGTAATAATATTTAAATCTGGATAATGTTAATCTCATCATCTGTTTTATAAGTGAATTAGTACTTCTTTATATTTTTACTAATTATTGAATATAACTTTTATATGTGTCTAAGGTATCCTTATAAGGAATTTCATCAGATGAATTTTTTTTTAACCAATAATTTTGAAACTCTTCATTAAATTCTTTCCATTGTTGAGTTTCATCATCCTTTAACTTTGGCGTTACCATTCCCTCTTCTTCAAACAATCCCTCAACCTCAGTAGTTTCGGCTTCTTGACTTTCCGCTTGACTTATAGCAATTTCTCGTGAGGCCTGCTCCATTGCATCTTTAGTCTCGTCTGGAAGACTTTGCCACACACTTTCATTAATAAACAAGGGTAATATAAAGTTTGAAAAAGAGATACCTAATCTATTATCTATTAATTGATCGACCCCAGCTGTTCTCAATGCAACTGTATGAACTGTAGTTGCATCAATAATTCCTCTTTCTACAGACTCATATACATCTCCAAACGGGATAGAAGTAGGTACAGCTTCCAAATAATTAAGTGCTTCAGCTTCAACTCCCCCAGCTGTCCGAATTTTTACATCTTTCAAATCACTTGGTACCCTAATTTCTTTATTAATTGTAAATATCTCAACCGGTGGGGAAACAGCACCAAATAAAGGTCTGACGTCATTTTCTAAAAAGTCATTTTCAACAATCGCTGAGTCATCCTCTTCGATTAACTTAAGGAAGGCTTTACTACCTTTAGTAGCATTATTATCTGTTATAGGCATTGATGATAGCATAGCAGTTAATGCCCAATCATCTGGTTCATAGGTTGCATTTGTAAATCCAATATCTGCCACCCCATCTCTTACCAATTCAAACTGTTCATCCCCGTCTCCAAGTTGTCCACCAGGAAAATAATCAAATTCTACTTTTCCATCCGTTAACTCCGTTACTCTATCCATCCATGGTTGTACAGCTTTTTCAGAAAAAGGCGCTGTCGCAGCATAATAGTTTGATACTTTTAAAGTTATAGATTTGATTTCTTTATCGCTATCTTTACCACTAGAGCTACATCCAAATAAAACTAAAGAAAATACTATTAATAAGACACCAGTGGAAAATGAATACATATTCCTAGTCATTATTAAATCCCTCCATTTATTAAAAGTTTTTATCTAAATATGATCAGACTTCAAATATCTTATCATCTCCTCCTCTAGTAATACATCAAATTTAAACGATATTTCACATTTTAGATGGTAAATAGAGTGTAATTTGCGGAAAAATTATTAATAACATAATTAAAAATAAAAGTAATAGAATAAGTGGTATAGATCCGTAAAACACTCGCTCTACAGGGATATTAGAATATTTACTCGTTAAAAATAAATTAATTCCTACTGGTGGAGTAACTAAACCTATTTCAAGTAGTAATACCATAACGACACCAAACCAAATAGGATCAAAACCTAAACTTGTTATAATTGGAAAAACAAGCGGTAATGTTAAAATCATGGAACCTATTAAATCCAAAAATAGTCCCAGAATTAAATAACAAATAATAATTAAAGAAAGGATAGACCATTTAGATAAATCGCTTTCATTAATAACATTAAGTATATTTTGTCCAACTCCTGACAACGTTATAAAATAAGCAAAAAGGTGCCCTCCAACTATAATAGTAAAAATCATAGCAGTTTGCTTTACTGTTTCAGTAAGCGCCATAATAATAGAGTTGAGATTGAGTCGACGCAAAGCTAATCCTGTTAGTAATGCTCCTGCTGCACCAAATGCAGCTGCTTCTGTTGAAGTAGTAACTCCAAAGTATATCAATATCATCACAAACATGACTAATAAAGCTATAGGCCAAACTGTTCTGAGTGATGACCATCTCTCTTTCCAAGAGTATCTTTCAGAAACTATATTAGTTCTCATTGAAATATATATAATATAAATAGAAAGAAGAATAACTAATAAAATGCCTGGTAACATACCCGCAATTAATAATTTCCCTATAGGAGTTTCAGTTTGAACCCCATATAAAATAAGTGGTACGCTTGGAGGAATCAAAACTGCTAAAGTTCCAGTAGATGTTGCTACCAATCCCGATGAGAAAGAGTCTTTGTAGTTAGATTTAATCATTTCAGGGATACAAATTTTTGACATTATAGATGTAGCTGCTATACTTGAACCTGATAAAGCTCCAAATCCTGCACTTGATATTACGGTTGATACACCCAATCCCCCCGGCAAATGACCAATCCACTTATTTACACAGTCAAATAGGTCTTGGGCAATATTACTTCTAGATATTAGATGTGCCATTAAAATAAATAACGGGATAGCAGTAAAGGTGAATCCGTTAACACTGCTATATGTAACAGAAGATAACAATCCGTTTAACGAAGATATTCCCCCAGTTACAAATATTCCTATTGATCCAATAAATATAAGTGTGAACCCTATAGGCATACCCAATATCAATAATGCTAACATAGCTATAATTAGTAAACTTACTTCCATCAAATCATTCCCTTCGGGTTCTAGATTAATTATTTCTTAATAACTATAGTCAAGGACTCAATTAGTAATCTTAATCCCAACATTATTAAACCAAATGCAATAATAAATAGCGCAGGTGCTAGTGGATAGTCCATAAGCCCAGAAGACTTAATGCCACGATCTGTATATTCTAAACCTTTTAAAACATTTAAATAAGCAATATAGAAAAAAATAGAAGAACCAAGAATGTTTACGAAAAAGTTAACAATATACCTTACTTTCTTAGGGAACTTTTCATAGAATAAAACGACGTTTACATGTTCGTTATCTTTTTGGGCGTAGCTTATAGATAAATAAACAATTAAGACCATAAAATATTCACCTGTTAATTCCAACGTACCTTGAATCGGACTATTAAAAAAATATCTTAATAAAACATCTATTACTATCCATAACATCATCACAAACAAAGTAATAACGGAGATAGACAAACTAAATTTGTCAAGTTTAGTAAAATAATTATTAATTAACTTCAAAACTACTTACACCTCCATAGCAATAAAATATCGAACTTTCACCTGCTAATACAATGGTAATTTGCTTAAAATATAGATTAAAGGTGTTTCTTTGATGAAGTCTTTCTGAACCCTAACATTAGAGTGAAGTGCATCTTTTAAAACTAAGTCGATTCAACTTCATTACCTTAATTAGATTGAATAGCAATATAATTTCTATTTATTATTGTTACTACCGAAAGTACTTTCTTGTTCACAAAAGTTAAACTGTAATATCTTTATCAGCAGTCTATCTGCACGCTATTCGGAATATTAATACATCTTATTTTTGGACATTTGATATCATAGATTAATAACTTCTTCTTATGTCCAGTCGTACTATATATTTACTAGAAGAAACCAGTATTTTTCGACTGCCCTCCTTTTCCATTCGGTTTTAAAACATAGTCAGCTGACTTCCAAAGTCACTTCATAATTAAGTGTTGTTTAACTATTTAGAAATATCGTAACATACTAAAAGTTGAAATAAAATTGAATATTCATTATAATAACTTAACCATAAGTTATATTAATTAAGACGTAAATAATAACATATTTTAGTTAACTCGAATCAATTTCATAATTCACACTCAGCACTCTAAACACGAATATTATATTTGAGGAGAACTTCGTTTCCTTGAACGTAAGTCGGTTGACTCCAGCGGGAAAGCGAAGACGATAAGATCCCGCAGTGAGTGGTTTTTTCACAAGGAAGCTTATCGCGAGCCCGCGGAAAACAACCGACTGAAGTTAAAGGAAACTTAAATAGACTAATTAAATACGAACGTTTAAATCATTCTATTTTATATCGTTCGTGTTTTAATCGAATTATTGCTTTATGAAATTGATTCAACTCTAATTACATAAAAGAAAGATAAGGGTAACACCAAATGTTCTATGAAAAATATTGTGAAATCAGATTCTTGAATTTTGTAGGCAGGAAAACGACCGTCATCGCTCTTGACAAACACAACAATGGTTTTATTAAGTGGTGTCAAGGGCGAAGGGAACAAAAAGTAGGCATGCTAAATAGCCCTTGACTTTTGCTAGTATAAACCATTGTTAAGTCCGGTTTGTCAAGAGTTCGCTTACGCCGATGACTCGTTCGCTTGTCGGGCTCAGCTAAACAAAAAGCTAGGCTGATGCATGCTGTTCTTCCAAGAAATCTTGGGCTAATGCAAGCAGCTTTGTCCATCTAGCTGGCATATGAGGTTGTTTTTCTAGTTCTGGAATGACGACCGGCACTTGGTATTCAAGCGAGGCGTGTGGTCTTAAAAAGTTAAAATACGCTGTAAAAAGCGTAACGTAGGACACCGAACCAGCTTGAGAACCAAACCCTGTCGTTGCTCTATAATTACCTTTAAACGTGCGATTAAGCCTTTCAATGATTTGTTTTAAAGGACGATATTCTTCTGACACAGGATCGTCGTTTGTAAGGCCAATAACTTTATGAACATCAAAGTGGATGTCCTGCTGTGCAAAGTAATGTTGAGCCAAAATATAAATTGGATTTCCATCGACAACGAACGTTAAGTCCTTTGGAATCTCCTTGAGTTTCGTTAACACGTCACCTACTGCTTTAATTGCCGAAGGCGTATCTCGATTAGGTGAGACATGGCAAGACAAAATAATCTTCTTGACGGCGTCGAAGAAAAAGAATAGATAATTCCATTTTCCTTGGACTCGAATATAGGTCTCATCGCCACAAAAACTATCCGATAATTCGTATGGGTAGTGATCAATAAACGGTTTGGTCAATAAAGCAACGCTATTCGCGTAGTTTAATACAGTTTGTCCAGTAATTTTCACTTGATGTATATCATACATCAACGCAGCCGTTTTACGGGCGGATAAACCGTAATTCACATAATAAGTTAGGATAAGACTTAACGTTTGTGGTGAAGCATAGATACGGGACAAATCAACCTTTGGCTTCAATGGCGACTCTTTTGATATAGGGTCAAAATTAAGGTCAAATTCACGAAAAATATAGCGGACCTTAAACGCTTGTGGATCCTGTTTAAAACGATTCTTTTCTTCTTTGGTCATTTGATTTAGCTTTTGTTGGTAGTAAGCACAACCGTTATTTTTACACTTGTACACGTAAAAGTCTTTGCGTTCTTTGATGCGTTCCAGTGATTTTAAACAATGAGGACATTTGATAATTGCTTCCTTCAAAAAACGACTTTTTTGGTTAAAAAGACACTCACACACCTTGCACTCATACTGCCCTTTCTGACCATTGTTGGCATAAAGGTAGTCAGAAGGTGCATCGCACTGGGGGCAAGTCGAGTTTTCTGGCACTTTGACAACCCTGTTTTTATGACGTCTGATAGGCAATAACGGTTTACCATGTTTCTGTTCATAATCGGTTAAGAGCTTGGTATAATCCACCTTTTCCAGTTTATCAATGACTGGCATGACATCAACTTCTAATTTTCGATAAGGTCTATTAATGGGTTCGTCATAAAGGCCGCGAGCAACGGATTTACCAACGATAATGCTTATTAATGCAAAAATTATTTTTTCTTGAAACTTGATATATTGAAGCAAATAGGTTATAAATTGAGAGTACAACTTGTCACTTCCTTTTTCTTTTTGGGGATTTTGAGTGCTTGGTAACCTCAATTTTATCCTAAAATCAGGGGGTGGCAAGTTTTTTTGTATAAAAACGCATGAAACAGGGAACAATGAAGGATTTTACTAAATAACTTTTTACAATACGAAGATAAGATGGAGGAGTACAATATGAATATTGAACAGTTACAGTACATTGTTGAAGTTGTGAAAACTGGATCAATTTCTGATGCTGCTGAAACTTTATATATATCTCAAGCTGCAATAAGTAAAGCAATTTCAAGTTTAGAGAAGGAATTAAATATGGTCATATTTATCCGTTCAAGATCAGGTACTGTGCCAACTGAACAGAGCAGAGAATTAATCAAAAAGGCGTTTGAAACAATTAAAAAAATACAAGAATTTAAAGAAGAAGCACAACTTCAAAACTCACTTATCAATGGAGATTTAAAGTTCTCCTCTATTCCAAGTTACTTTTTGACAATTTTGCCTAAAACATTATCAAATTTTATAAAAGCATATCCAGATGTTAATCTTCAACTTACCGAAAACGGCGCTCTACAAGTTATAAATAAAGTAAAACAAAATCAAATAGATTTTGGATTAATATCAATGTTTAATACCCGATGGGAAGAAAATGAAGAGTTACATTTTGATATTTTACTAGAAGGAAAAATACAAGTTTTTGTGAGTAAAAAATCCCCTTTAGCTTACTATGATTCAGTTACACCTGAAGATTTAATAGGACAAACCATTGTTACTTACAATGGTAGTACTATGAATGAATTTATCAGTGACTATTTTAGCAAACATGGGACCATGAAAGTTTTATTTACATCCAATAACACAGAAGTTATTAAAAATACGGTCGCTGAAGATTTAGCTATTTATTTCACCTTTGATTTAGGCCAACAACACCATCCTCATGTTATTAGTGGTAAAATAGTTCCTTTAACTTTAACCGGACATGATCGAACAAATATTATGTATGGTGCAATACGTTCAAAAAATAAATATTTCTCTACAGCTGCTAGAGAGTTCTTAAAACAACTTAAAATTCAGATTACAGAGAATGGTTAGTTATAGGTCAACTTTCATTTATGGACACTTTGATAAAGCTTATAGATAGTGATATTGATATAAAGGAACAAATATGAAAAAGTGTATTTCGCAAGTGAAAAGTGAACCACTTCGCAATTAAATTTTGAACCACTCTAAAATAAATAATTAATCATCAGTTGATTCGTTTTTCTGGAATGTCAACACTAAACTGGACAAATTTTTAAGAGTGCATCAACTTATATTCTACTGGTGTTAAATAATCTAGTGATCCATGAATTCGAATATTGTTGAACCAATGAACATAATCGAAAAGTTCAAGGTCAAGTGCTTGTTGGCAAGGGAAATTGGTACCATTGACGAACTCCGTTTTGATAGTTTTAAACATTGCTTCAGCGACGGCGTTATCGTAAGGCGAACCCTTTTCACTCAAGGATCGTTCAATCCCGAAAACTTCCAGTGCTTCGTCAATAAGTTGATTCTTAAACTCATTACCACGATCCGTGTGAAATATTTCAAGTCGATTTA